>ERZ1027066.166-NODE-166-length-45458-cov-14.146246_pt1 | contig 45458 bp, 34 predicted proteins | sample MGYA00519282_ERZ1027066 | MGnify/ENA primary metagenome ERZ1027066 (study PRJEB26926, sample SAMN06164494) | human gut metagenome | biome: ENVO:00009003; feature: ENVO:2100002; material: ENVO:00002003 | host: Homo sapiens | place: USA | collected 2012 ... | reverse complement strand
GAGATTGCCTCTTGTCTCGTGGGCTCGGAGATGTGTATAAGAGACAGCAATATATTATAAAACCATGTTAACGAGAAGTTATAGTAACTAATTGATATTCACGGTACGTCGTGTTTCACTACACCCGTGGTCGGAATTCCGACCTCGCCTGATAATCAGCCGATATGGGAATTCCCATATCGGGAAATAAAAAAGATACCCACCCTTGGAGGGGGTGGGCATACTTGATAACTACCAATATAAAGCTAGCTATCCACTCAAACTTTCTTGTGTTTGATTTTAAGCATGTCAATGTAGCGATAAAGCCTTTCTTTCGTTGGCTTGAGTCCACATCTTGATATTTTACTGTTAAACGCACTGTCAGTCTTACCAGTGATCTTCTTCGCTTGCTCATAATTTACTTTAACGTTGAGGTATGGTTTAAGTACCTCGGTCATTGCATCTATATCATCCTCCGTGATGTTGTCACAATAACCATTATCAATCATGTCGGCGAAGTGCCTGAATAATCTACTTAGATTCGTCAATTTTACAGCACCCACGTTGTTTGTTTTAATATTTAACAATTCTTGTTTCATCGTATTGATTGCATCAATTACTCCACAAGCTCAACCCCAGCAACTCTAGGTGAATATCCTATAAGATTTCTACGCTGCAACCCAAATTTCTTTATATTTTTAGCTGCAAGAAAATCTCTATCATTTACTATACCACAATTAGGACAAGACCATAATCTATCAGATAATTTTAGCTCATCATTTATATATCCACATTCACACATCTTAGAACTAGGATCAAACCTTCCAATAGTTATAAAATTTTTCCCATACCATCCACATTTATATTCTAACATTTTAAAAAATGAATACCAACTAGCAGATAATATTGATTTAGCCATATTATGATTTTTCATTAATCCTGATATATTCAAATCTTCTACTATAATGGTTTGGTTTTCACGCACTATATTAGTAGATATTTTATGTAAAAAATCATTCCTTCTATTAGTTATTTTCTCATACTCTTTTGCTAGTTTTATTCTACTTTTAACATAATTATTACTCCCTTTTGTTTTTCTATTTAATCTTTTCTGCAATACTTTTATTCTTCCGATAGATTTCTCTAAAAATTTAGGGTTATTTATCACATCTCCATTTGATGTTACTGCGAAATTTTTAATACCTACATCTATTCCAACAGATGTATCATAAGATATTTCAGGCTTGTCTATAACATCTTTCCCATCATCTACATTTATTGATATAAAAAATTTCATAGTAGGAGTCATGGATATTGTAACAGATTTAAATTTGCCTACGTATTTTCTATTACTAAAAAAATTAACCCAACCTATTTTTGGTAATCTTATCTTACATTTATCTTGATCTACTACAACACTATTTATCGCTCTATAATGATTACAATTTCTTTTAGATTTGAAATTAGGGAATCCTTTCTTTCTTCTAAAGAAATTAGTATATGCAGAATTTAAGTCTATTAAAGATTGCTGCAAACATTCGGCAGATACATCGTTTAACCATAACTTGTCTGATTCTTTTTTTAAAGAAGTAAGCATGGAACTCATATCTTTCCATGATATATCATCATTATTATTCTGAAATGATTCTATCCTTTTACTTAAAGCCCAATTATATATATATCTTACACATCCAAATGTCTTAATAAAAAACATTTTCTGTGCAACATTAGGTTTAAGTCTATATCTATACGATCGAATCATAACGCAAATATAATAAAATATTAAATACAGATGTTTTTAATTATCACATTTAAAACACCCATACTTGAAGTATAAAATGGTTGAAGTTATGGCTGAAACTATCCAAGCACCAGACATTAAATACATGGCTGTCCATGATGACATCATCTCTGGATACTTAACCAAGAAGAAGGATAAAATTGCTACGCCTATAAGGTTTAGTATTAAAACTCTATGCCATGCGCAGAATTTAAATCTCTTCGACAAGTTGTATAAAATCGCATCCATCCATAAAGAATGTCCAAAAACTGTATCAAAAGGCGTATTATCCACGTCAAATAATGCGAAGATAATAGTAAGTGCCATATAAAATATTCAGCAATATAGGACTTATCTTTATTATAACTACCGTGTATTTCATTTTCTTTTTCTAGTATTTATGTGAGTTGGAAACGATGCTGGTCTTGATACTGGCATCCTAATAGGTCTACTATTACTAGGCTTATTGCCTGATTGCTTTGTTGTTTTCGTGTTTCTAGCCATACGCTTGTATTTACGTCATAAATATACGAAATGTTTCTCTTTTAAAAAGCTAATCCGCTACTTTTAAACGCTTTTCTGGTGTTACTCTCACGTTCCTTGTTAGCCTCCTGCCGGCGCTTGTAATTGGCACCGTCCTTGAGGATTGTTCTAAGGTTGGCCGTGAACACGTTCGGGACGATGAAAGTCATCAGCTCGAAGAACGCCCCGCACGCCCGTAGGAACTCTTCTTCCGAGTCAGTTAGAGGCTCGTTATGTCCCGCACGATCGTATATCTTCCATGCCATGTCGATGTTGTCACCTATGGAGTTCATGAATATACCGATAGCCGGTAACACTTCCTCGAACAACTCTCCCAGCTTGATGTTATACGGGTTCTGCGGTCTGGCGTAAGTAGCCCACCCGGCGATCTTGGTTATACCCTCGAACGTCTCGTTATCTATGGCCCCTATTTGCTCGGCGAACTTGACACCACCCAGTATGAACGATGCCGTCATGTCAGCAACGGTACCGTACCTGCCGAGGAATATCCCGGCGAGACCGATGGCACCGTTCTTCAACGTTCTCTCTTGCATGACATCCCATACAGAATCGTCGTCATCCCCACCGAAAGCGAGGGAGGCGAGGTAAGCACCTATCAACGGCTTGGTGATGTTATAGGCGATACTACGTGTGAAACGGCTGGCAAGCATCCCCAGGCCATCGAGGAACATCTTCGAGTTGTTCTGGTTGGCTCCCTCTACCATCCGTCCCCACCCCACCTTCATCATCTCGACTTCCTTGATGGAGTAGGACATCATGAATCCAACCCACCTACCGAGTACCTCGTCACGGGAGATATTCTTTGACCACGGTAACAACCGGGTCTTGGACGCTTGAGACACGGGAACCACGGTGTTGAACGATTCCTGCGTTCTCTTCATGGCGTCACGGTGGGCGTTCCTGAAATCTTTCGTTATATCCCTGCGGTACTTGTCATCCTTCTGCCACCTGTCAATGTCAAGCTCGGAACCGTTAAGTTCCTTGAACCTGTTATTGAATATCTTGATGTACATGTTGGAAGACGTGATAAGGTCGGGGAACCTGATCCATGCGTCTATCATCTTGGCGTTCTTGCCCGTTTTCTTCCCGTAGGCGTCACGTGTAAGCTCGCTGTACTTGGACATCATCTCGGCATCAGGAACGGAGTAGAACTCGTACATGTCCCTCATGGCTTGCTGTTGCTGGATGTTCTTTACCATCGTCACGGGGTTCACGCTGATACCGTCGCTTATGATCGCTCCCCCCACGTTGGTCACTATCTCGGTTGCCATCTTGGCGGGGTTCACGAGCAAGGCGGTACGGGCGGCGCTACTTATGTACTTGTTAAACTTGTTCCAGTTGTTGTTCGTCCGGTTGTGGAAGTTATCAAGGTGATAGGTGGATATTATACGATCCTTTATCGTGTTGACGTATGCGTTCAATATCATCTTCTCGTCCTTGTTCGTTCCCGGCCTGTTCATCCTGTCCTTGAAAGACTTTACAACGGCGTTGTACGGGTGTACCACGTTGAACTCCATCGTGGCCTCCTCTATCGAGCGGGTGACCATCGAGGCGATGTCGAAATTCACCTTGTGGATTCCTCCCCTTCTCGAATGGATGGCGTGTGCAGCCGGTAGTTGACCGCCCCAGTTCTCGTTGGCCATCTCCTGTATGGTCTCTATGGCTTGTATGTCCGTGCTACCACCGGTGGATTGACGGGGGGCGTAATCAACTTGATCGAACCCCGTGTCGTACCCACGGAAGGCAGCGCTGGCTATGTTCATATCCCTTAACTCCCCGTCGAATATCTGTCGGGCGGCGTTTATAAGCGTCCTCACGGCCTTTGCGTCACGGGCGGGGAGGAAGTCAATCGTCTTGTCGATGTTAACCGAACCGTCCTCGTTAAGCACGAACAGCTCCGTGGCGTTGTTGATCCTTCTCGTCTCCACGGCGTCCCTGTTGGCGATGTCGTTCTTGACGGTGAGGAACCACGAGTGATTCAACTTGGATACCCCCTCCTTCCCTACCAGGTCGTTCTTCTGGTAGTTATTCTCTATCATGAGCATCCCGGCGAGGTCCATCATGGTTCGTCCCCTCGTGTTTAAAACTCCCACGGGAAGAACGTAATACTTGCTGAACTCCTCGATCGCCGCCGCCCACGGTTTCAACATCCTAGCTTGAGCCACGTGGGCCTGTATGGTTGCTGACTCTATGTACTTGGACACTATGTTGTCGTAGATGGGGGTGGAGTAGTTGTCCCACAGCATGTACTCCGCCGTGTTCAGGTCACGAATGTCGAGGGCCTTCTGCAACTTGTAAGCACGATCCCTCCACTTCTCCATCTTGTTGCTGTTAACCAGGGCATCCAGTTTCGGGTCGATCTCGTTCTTGAACGACTCGAACATGTCGTGCCGGGCGAGGTCCTCCTGCGCCTGCACCAGTTCACGGGTGATGTAACCGTTGTTCAGGTTGTACAGGGCGTTGTAGAGCCTGTTAAGCTGGAAGTTCGTTAGCGTTGGTATGTACTCGGCGTTTGACAGTATGCTGGACACCGTCACGGAGAGTGGAGTGGTACCCATAGGGTACATCTGGTAAGCGTCTTCCAGTTCCATCCCAACCATCTCTTCCACGTTGTCACGCACCTTCTGGTTCATCTTCTCGAATCCCTTCTCCCCGGTCATGAAGTTATCTATCTTCTCGGAGATGGACTGCAAGTCATTCTCGGATATTTGATCGTTCTCGTACAGCCTGAACGCCTTGTTACGGATGTTGTTTATGGATCGAAGGTAACTGTTCATGTCCTTGAACGACGCCTCGTCCAGCTCGTTGGACATCTTGTTTATCCTCTTGTCAACGTTTTTCAAGAACCTGTCAACCGACTCCGGCGTCAGCTTGTTCTTCCCCTCCCCCTCTTCAACCTTGTAGATGTCCACGAGGTACTCCGTCAGCTCGGAGAATCTCCCTTCCTGTATGTCTGCAACCACGTTGTTGAACATGTCGAGGTCTCCCGGCGTCATCTTGCCCGTGGGGGTGTCAAGGAAATCTAGCAATTGCTGTTTCTTCGCCTTGGTCATGTTGGAACGTCTCACCGACTGTTTAGCCTTCTTCACGTCGTTACCACGCTCTTCAAGAGTCGCTTTCTGTTGTTGCTCGTTGATCATCCTCTCCACCTCGTTAACGAGATTCTGGTACTTGGCCTGCGTCTTTATACCTCCCGCCAGCTTGGACATTATCTTCCGGTACTGGGCGGGGGTTAACAGGTCCTGCCCCTCCCTGATCACGCCACGAATCTTCTTGAGACGGCTGGTTAGATCACCCGCCCCCTTCCTGTAAGCGCCGATACCGAGCTGTCTAACCTTGTTCCTCAATCGTGCGGTGGCCTCCTTCGTGGTTACAGGTTTCTTGTTGATCTTGTAAGGGGTCTCACGTATGTACGGTATCTTCTCGTCACCGAATATCTCCTCGTGGTTATCGTTAAACTCTTCCTCCGCCAGTTTCTTTTCCTCTTTCGTTAACGACTTCCACTCGTCAGTTTTCTTCACCTCTTCCCACGCAAGCTCTTTAGGGGCTATACCCTCGTCCTTGTACTTCTCGTAATAGTCTTTGGCTACCTGCATCGGTAACTTGTCGAGGGTGGGGGTCTGGCTTACTTTCTCTTCTTGTTGTTCGAGTGTACTTTCAGTCCCGTTGACTTCTGACACACCGCCCACGGGTTCACTTTCTTTCCTGACTTGCTGTTCTGTGCCTTCACTTTCCGAACGCACCTCTCTAGTTTCGCTGGCATCTTGCTTAATTTTACCTTGTTCAACTTCTTTTTTTTCACTCTTTACCTCTTCCCGCACGGGGGTGAGGTCGTTATAATCAACGATAACACGGTTACCATCGGCGTCCTCCACTTCTACCTTTCCTTCCTCCCACACCATGGTATCGGTGGCTTGAACCTCCTTGCCTTGATACGTGAATCTCTCCCCCTCCGCCTGGAAGTTCTCGTCGTTCATGGCATCTTGCAACCCGGTCAGGTGATCACGTAAATCAAGTTCCACGGCGTTCTTGAAGTAATTCAAGGCGTTCGTGGCCAAATCTTTCTGCTCCTTCACCTTCTCGCCGCCAGCCGTGAACTCGTCGTACAGGCCGTTTATGGCACCGTTTATCTCGTTTGTAGCATCCTCTATCTTGGTCTCGGTGGTGAGTTCACCGTCAGCTATCAGGACGTCTATACGCTCCCTAAGCTCGGATGGTATCATCTTCCCGTACTTGTTGGCCCTGAATCGTATCTCCTCGGTGCGGGGTGGGGCTTTCCTTGCCTTGTTGGCGATCCATCCCGATCCTGACAGGCCGGTGGACATCAAAGCTATCGAGTACACCATTTCAAGATCATCCGGTTTTATAAACTCTCTAGTGAGGTAATTTGACTCTCCCCTGTCTATGGCCGTCCACGATCCTCTCACCACGTCACCGAACTTCTCTTCTAGCATTTCCTCCGCCATACCTTTTATCCACCCGGTGAATCCCCTCTGCCCGTACCCGGCGAAACCACCACGATACATGATCTGGTCAAGACCACGACGAAGTGCGCTCTTGGTCATGGATTCTCTCACTGTATTTAACGGCTTGGCTGGCATGAATAACCCCTCGGAGAAGTTCTCCACGAACAGGTCCCCGAAGTTGTTAAATACCGCCGTCTTCACGTCCACCCCGTTAGTTATATCATTGGCAACGTTAGCCATGAAAGTCGGGCTTACCAGCGTTCTAGAAGCGGCCTCGGAGGAGTTCTTCGCCACCCAAGCGCTGAATTTCCCGGCAGTTTTACCAACCCTCGTCCCGGCGACTTTCTCGACGGCTTTAGTGGCCACGTTAGCCGCTTTTGAAGACACGATCCTGCCACTTAAATCTATCGCCTTGTCAACTATTTTAGTGTTAGAAAGGGACTTTACTAGCGAGCTAGCACCTATCTTCCTACCAGCTATGGTTGCCCCTCCCTTGATCGCCGTCTTGCCCAGTCCAACAAGTCCACCAGTAAGGGCGAACTCGGTCATGAAACCTATTGATTGTCCCATACCGTACCCTACCCTGAACGACGTGTTCGTGGCTCTCGACAACTCTTCTTGAGCCTGTATGTTTAACTGGAAGGCGTTAAGCAAGTTGATGTCATCTTGAGAGAATTGCTCGTCCATCAACCTTCTTACCTCCTCGTTAATGTACCCTTGCTTCACGGCTATCTCTGCGGCGCTGTCGGGGGGTAACATTTCCCCGTCGGAGTACACGGGATGATCCCGGTACCTCCACTCGGGGTGTCGTGACATCACGTCCTCGTAAATTCCTTCAAGTCTCTGGTTAACGTTCCTCACCCTCTCGTTTTGACCGAGACGCTGGTTCAGCAATATCAAGTTGGAGGCGTAATCTTTCAACCCCTCCCCGATACCGAGTGCCATGTTCGCCCCTCCTTCTTCCACCTTCTCCACGAGCTCTAGGGTTTTACGGGTATTGTCGCTTAATATTAACGATGCGTTCGCCTCCCCGAATTCCCTCATGTTCTCTCCCGATATGGCGAGGGGGTCGTACGTCATGGACTTCCACACGTTCTCCCTGCGGTCTTTCTCCCTGCGATCCCAGTATTTATCACTTTCAGCCTCGGCTAGCTTGTATATCTCTTCGTTCTGTTTCTTCATGTCGGAGATAGTTGGGTTCATCCTCTCCACCTCGTTAGGATCAAGATACGTCTCGTTAAGGAGTAACTGGTACTTGGCTCGTTCCTCCCCCGGTACCACGTAAGTCTTCCGTGCCGGGTCGTACACCATGCCCAGGTTGTTAGCCAGTCTTTTAGCGTAATCGTTTATCTCGTTGTTCGTTCCACCAGCTTCATCAATCCGTCTCTGGACACGACTAGAGAACAACCTCTCCTTCTGGAACGGGGTCAACTCCCCTCTTGACTTGTAATAGTCATCGAGGGCGCCTAGAGACGTTTCCAGCCTGAACTCTTGCCTGTCATCGGCGTTCTCTGGCAGGAACAACTTTCGCTCGTCGGGGGTGAAGTAACCGTACGTTGACTTCATGTACTTCGGGTCTATGACATCGTAATTGTCATACAACTTCTCCATGTACTTGTCGTTAACGGACCCCTCGGGGAAACCTATTGATTTAGCTAGCGTCTTCATGAGCTTGGTGGGGTCTCCCCCCGTCCCTTCCCATGCGCTGTTCACGTAATCATCGGTGACGTTAGACGTGTCAATACCTTGATCGTTGGCGAAGTCTAACAGTATATCCTTGTATAATGTCTTGTCTACCTTTCTACCGTCATTCATGATGTTCTAGTTTTGACCGAAAGAAGGAAGTCCTCTCGATCCGTTATTACTTCTAACCGTGACGTTTCTACTAGTTTGATTTCCACCTCTTCTAGCCCCGATCAAGAACTGGGGGTTATTCACTCTTGGACCGCCAGTTGAAGTGGCCATCGAGGTGATCTTTCCGAGTTCATTAATTATCTTTCCGGCGAATTTCTCTGGATCATTGTACCGTATAGCGAACACCTCGTTACCTTCCCTGTCTTCAAGCACTAAATCCTGTCCCCTCCAAAAGAACAAGTCATCTGTCCTGACGTTACCTTGAAGCGCACCGCTATTAATCATTTCTTGCAGCGTTTCCCTGATACTTTCCTTGGTTGATGTCCCCTTGTTCTTCCCTTCTATTATATCGTTAGATATAGAACGTATCTTCTCTATGTAAGGAGATATTACCGGGTCATTCTCTATATCGCCAGACTCGTTAACACGTTTTCCGATCACTCTAGGAGACACGTTAAAATTAAACCCGTTCAATATGTCAGAATCGAGTAACTTCTCGCCAGATTGAGCGCCACCGTTCCAGTAGTCCTTGAGATATAAAGTGGCTTGCTTGACAGATTCAGGATCATCCATCTTGAAGCTAATATCAAAACCTTGATCAAATTTAGATGACGCCTGTCCTTGTCGTTTCTTACCCTCGCTAACGAAATGTAATGTAGTGACATCACCGGCGGAAGATATGCCTTCAAGTTGAGCTTTCACGTTCTCGCCATCCTTGTTCACGTAAGATATGGATTTTGTACCAACGAACCTTTGGATGGCATCTTTCTCCCCGTTAAGCGCTCTCTGTATATAATCAAGTGCCACGTCAACATTCTCCATCTTTCTACTCTCCGAGTAACTAACGTAGTTCGGGTCTCTCTGCAACGATTGCTTCACGTTCTGGTCTGCCGCCATAGCCACACGATCAACGAAATAAGCCTTGGCTTGCTCGGGAGTGTCCCACAAACCTACCGTGGCCCCTTTCTGCATGTAAGGGTTGGTTTCGTAATTATTACGGAACGTTGCCTCCCAGTAATCGCCAGCTCTTTGCTTGATGTTGTTAAGGTTAGTGGACTCTATATTGAGTATATTACCGTCAGGGGTTCTTTGGAAACTTCTAACCACCGAATCACCTATCTGCTTGATGGAATTGTTCATCAACCCGTCAAGGTCCACGAACGGTTTCAGCTTGCCGCTCAACTTGGCCTGTAACTCCGCCGGCGAACCGGTAGCGAGAGCCTCACCGTTCTTGTCGTACATGATGTAGTTAAGCATCCCGTTGGCGTAATACATGTCGATCATGCCTCCCATGCTGTAAATACCGTTACCCTTGTCCTTGATACCTTCCTTCCCGGCAAGTAGGACAGCCTCGTTCAAGGTCCCGATCAATCCCACGTTCATCACGTCATCAATCCCCCCCTTTCCCGTCTTGGATAACCCTTCAAGGAAAGTCTGGAAACTCTTCATCTGGTTGGTGTAAGACGCTGCCTTGTTCTTCATGTCACCGATCTTGACCATGATTTCCGATTTACGAGTGGGGGTGATAAGCGGGTTAGCAAGTTCCCTTCTCATGTCGGCGATCTCTTGCTGGGTGTGTTCCATGAGGATAGCCACACCTTGCTGGTCAAAAGCCTGTGGCTGCAAGTTCAAAGACTCCGTGGCCAGCTTGTCGAAATCCTTCAAGTCAGCCTCTAGTTTTTGCTGTGCCTCTTTCGCTTGCTTGGCGTACAGTTTCTCCTGTTCAAGACCGGCGGCACGCAACGACATGTCGATGTTGAGAGCGTTCATGCCTACCTGACCGAAGTCAGCCTCGACAGGCTTCACGCCCATGTACGCCTCTCCTGTATATTGATTTGCCATGTTATATCTTCTTGTAATCGTAAGTTGGTAACTTCAATGCCTGCGTCTGGGGGATGGTGGTGTAACCTACCCCTTGATTGTAACCGTAACGGTTACCCGCCATGTCGGTTAACGAGCTAGTAGCAATGTTCCTGTTCATTACCGTCTCCGCAGAGTTAATCTGGCTTGTGGGGGTGGGCATAGTCGTGGTCGTTCCCCCGCCTCCAAGATTCCATCCTGATGCCATGCCGGCTATCGCTTGAACTCCTCCTAGAGCTTCCGCCATCCCGGCGTATTGACCCTGTCTTCCTGCCTCGTACAAGGCACCGTACCCGGCAAGTTCCCGTTGCTCACGGTTCTCTCTAGCCTGGAACTCCCTGTTTTCCTGTTCAGCCGCCATGATGGCTTGCTGTTTCTGTAACTCGTACAACTGGTTCTGGAAGTTAGCCGCCAGTTGTTCCTCTTGAGCGTAAGTTTGCTCCTGTATGCCGGGAAGTAAAGACAACCCCCTCGCCCCGGCCGAGGATGCCTGTTCTGAATAGTTAGCCGACTCTTGCTGTACCCTCTTCAACTGTTGAACGTACTGGTCGGTTGGAGTGTCTACCGCCATGAGATAGTTGTTGAAGTCTATCTCCTGACGCTGGTAATTGTCAATGTTTTTCTTCGCCTCCCTCGCCTGTTTCGCCTCTTTCACGGACTTGGCTACCCCTAAGCCCGTTGATGCTAGCGCCGTTCCGGCGAGGATGATAGATGTCGCTGCTGCCATCACTTTAAAATTTTAATCATTTGAACCATGTTCGTGTCACTAATCTCGAAACCACATTTCTTGAGGCCGTTCACTAGACCGGCGTCGTTGGAAGTGGTGAATATCGCTTCCACGCCCGTTGCCCGCAGCATGGATTCCAATTTGCCAATCAAGAACTCCTTCGCCCCCCTCTTCCGGGAGACGTCGATTTTCTTGCTTGTTAATAACCATTCTAGCCAGCATATCCCCGTCCCGGTCATGTACACGAAAGCCACGTACAACGGGCCTTCATCGTCTTCCACGATATACCCGCATGGAAGGAAGTGAGAGGGTACTGGCTTCCACCCCCACTCTTCCCACCATTCACTTATCATGGCATGATCGGTCGGTTCGTAATTCCTGATTTTAAATTTTCGATTCATCTATATCAAGTTGTATTGATTTAACGAGTAACTTCTCTTTATCAACGCTAAAGTACGAAATTATTTCGAGATATTTTCCCCTGATAGCGTCACCGTTAACCCCGTCATCAACTTTAACGTAGAGTACCTGTCCCTCCTTGACATCCACGGGATCGGCCAGCGTGACCTCGTCATCTTTAACCACCTCGATAGACGTTACCACCTCCCCGTCCCTGAACACGTCCATGCCGGAATACACCAGCGAGGCCGTGTACGTCCTGAACGTTTTCAACCCTTCCTCGTCACCGGCGGCAACGAAAAGTAGAACGGGTTGTGACGTCCCTTCCGCCTTCGGGATGAACGATTCCAGCAAGTTCTCCTTCTTCTTGAAGTAAGATTGATCTATCGTTCTCTCCAGGTCGAACGTCTTGAACGTGGTGGAGGTGGGGGCTATGTTAGATTCCAGCACGATGTTGTTATACACCTTGTTGGAATCTTGATACTCGTTATTCACGAGGTGAACCTTGCTCGTCACGGTCTTGCCCAGTAACAGGTTCTGGTATCCCGGTTCCCCTCCCATCCTCCTTATGATGGTATCTTTAGTGGAGAAACAGTAAGCACCGGCCCTCGCCATGAGGTCAGGTACCATGTCGTAGAATGACGTCCAACCGTCTACCGGCTCCATGAAGTTCACGCAACAGTCCTTCATCCCGACGATGTACGATGAAGTCTTGGGGTCGTAAGCGCCACACTTCACGCCGATAGTTGTCAACCTGTCGTGGAAGTAATTTAGCATCCCGTAGGAGCTTACCGGGAATAACCCGTTTATGCTCTTGCGTATCACCTGTCCAGTGTTCGTGTCCACGAAAAACCGTGAGTTGCCGTACCGTGAATAGGTCTCGTAATGAGACATCCCGTAATCCTCGGCGTACTCTTGTTGCTCGCCGAACGTGTCCTCCGATTTAGCCACTACAGCGCTACCGGTGGGGGAGTTCAAGATGTTCTTCTTGTACATCACACGACTGCACTTGTTTCTCTGGTACACGTCGATGTCGGAGCCTATATCGTCTATCTTCACGATTTCCCCGTACTTCTTGGAGAGGTCCGTGTAGTTAACCAGCGATTGATTGAACGACGCTAGACCGTTATCCTTCGTGTCCTCAACGTACGGCTCGGAAACGGTGAGCGATGCGTACCTGTCCTCACGGCTGTAATTATCGGATATGGCGTTCGGTCTTCCCAGCGTGGTGAACAACGTGCCGTTCGAGAACTTGTTTATCTCTCGTGCCGGCCCAGTTGTTATCATCACGTCACCGTCGTTATCTAGGACGTAAGAACCTGCCACCCCCCTCTCCACGTCATGAATACCCGGTATCTCTTGATAAACCACCGTGTCATCCTTGGTCTCGTACATGATAAGGTAAAATACCGATGTAGTCCATCTCGACTCTTTCTTGAGTATGTCATCCTCGGTGTACCCTTCCTTTGATGTGGGTTCTATGATCAGGTAACGACCGTTAGGCACGTCCACCTTGTCAGGGTCGCCCATGTCAACCTTAGTACCGTCTGATAACGTCACTGACAACTTGCCCGGCTCTCCTTGCACGATCACCTTGTCCTTCACCTCGAATATGTATCCCTTCGTGGATACCTCCGTGGCTATCGTCTCCATCTCCGATACCAGTTCCAGCTTGTCACCTGGGGTGGGTACTATCCACGGCATGGAGGTTATTTCAAGGTAGAACTTGCCGTTTATCACGTAAGCGTTATCGAACCCATCGATCACGTCGAATAGCACCTTCGGGTTGCGTCTGGCGAACTTGAACTTGGTCGCCCACGATGGAGCCTTCCCCTTTACCGTCACGGTTGCCACACGACCGATGTTAGCGGCATCAGCGTTTATCCTCGGTACCGTGACATCAACTGGTGCCAGAACCGGCGAACACCTCCCGAAGTCATCCATGAAGATGATACCGTACCCCTGCGTAGTACCCGTCTTTAAAGAGTACGTGGTGGAGGTGGTGGGGGTATTGTTTATCTTCACGTCTAGTGACACGTCTGTATCAATATCAAAGCCGTCAACGTAACCACCGAACAACAACGAGTTCTGTATGATCATGCAGCTCCTAGCCATCATCGGGACGTTATCGAACAGCTTGTTCACGTCCTTCATCGGGACGAGGGGGTAGTTACCGGAGTAAGAGAACTTGTAGGTGTAGTCCACGTTATTTTCCAACCCCAGTTTCTTCTTGTCTATGGTCTTCACCTTGTACATCCCCGCCCCCGTCTTCATGAGTATCTCTATCTTCTCCACGTGTTCGTTACCGGTGTTCACCGTCACGTTCACGGCGGACGTGGCGTTACTGATCTCGTTAAGCGTCTCGTTAGAGTACGACCCACGCACGTAAGACACTGACGCCCCCACCACTCCCTCGTGAGAGTAGTTGTTTATCTTGGTTATCGACAACCCGTAGTTCTGGGAGGCGAACAGGTAAGCCGTGTTACCGTTGATAGCCGTCACGTAGAACGTCCTACCGTCAGGGGACATGGACATCCCGGTCACTTGATAATTCTGCGGGTCGCTCACGTACTGGGGGGTGACCTTCGACATCGTTTTACCGGAGTCTTTCGAGTAGTATATGGTGTCAACGGTCTTGCCAGCAAGGGCGAAGAACTTCCCGTTAGAAGAACAACACATGAACTCGTTGACTAGGGAGGTGGATACAGTGGTGAAGTTCTTCCCGTAGTTCTCGGATACCAGCGTGTACTTGTTGTCGGTATCGAAGTTCTGGTTACAGGAAATGTACACGACGCTACCGTCAGAATCGCATATGATCTTCACCCCCCTCGGCTTGCTTATTATGGATATGAAGTCATTCAGTTTCACTTGAGTGAACGTCCCGCCTTTCCCGTATTCAGAGCTATAAGCGAACTCGCTCTTGTACACGACGTACACTTGCTTGCCAGTATCGGACATGCAGAAACCTCCCTCGTGCTGGTCACCGTCCCCCACGAACCCTTGAATCTCTGACAGGGAATTATCGTTCTTGTTGTACTCGAACAGTATCAACTGCCCGTTATTACTTCCCGAGGCACCGTGAGTTCTAGCGTAATATACCTGGTCTCCCGCTTTGTTGATGTCACCACCGTCGTTCTTGTTATTGAATCCCTCTCCAACTATATCAGCGCTATCCTCGCTCGTGTTGAAATGAACGAAAAATCCCTTTCCATTTTGCCCAACGTAAGCGCTACGATTACCGGCGAAAGCGAGGACACCCTCCACCTTGAATTCGGTATCCGTGGCATCGTAAGCCCTTGTCTTGAATGACTTGGTGTAAAACGTGAACGTGCCTGAATCCGGTAGCGCCATGCTCATCTCCTTGGAATTCCAGTACACCTTCACGCCAGATACCGGGTCCATGTAGGAGCTTACTATCTTTATCTTGTTGGTATAAGCGTAACACTCTACCATCATGTCGTATTCCACCTTTCTCGAATCCTCGTCATCAAGCTCGGAAGTTGAAGTGGAATAAGGACTGATGGCTGACGTCTCACGGGTATCGTAAACGTATCGGGCGGCGAACAAGGGGTTGATGTTACGCATCTCCCCCAGCTCCGATTTCTCGGCTATCTCAACGTCAACGGAGAGAGGCGGGCGTTTAACCAGCTTCATCGCCGTCCAGTCGTAAAACTTGAAGTACCCCCTCGTCTTGCTGGTGTCAATCTCAACCGGCTCGTTAGTCATCCAGTCGTGGAACACCATGATGTCGTTAAGCATGGCGAAACCGCTAATCCTCGTTTGAAGGTTGAAGGGGGTGACAAGGTCCTGCGTGAGTACCTCCGGCGTGGAATCGTAAACGAAGGTGGTGGGCAACATCTTCATGGCCCTCGCCTCCATCTTCTCCATGTCCACCTTGTAGATCGTTCCACCATCATACGAGTCTCCCTTTTTCGGGGGTATGTCGAAACGGAACCTCTTGATAACCACGCACATGTAATGATTGGTCTTCGGTGCCAGTTGAAGGCCGAGGAAACCGTACACGTACGCTTGATCCTTGTCGTACTCGGTGGACGTCCAGTAGTAATTACCGGAGCCTTCTTGCTCGTTCACCAGTGGTACTGGTGTTGACAAGGCACGAGCAGAACGGGGGGTGGGGGTGTCTTCTTGAACTTCCACGGCGGTACCCACCCCTATGTACTGGTTGTTGAACGTGATGATGTCTTCCTCCCTCTCGGAGATAAGGAACTTCCATGTTTCCTCGATGTTGTCTATCACGTCCTTGATCTCTTCCTTGGAGGGGACGTACCACCCGAACCCTTGATTGTAAGCTTGCGTGAACACCGATTGATCGTCCTTCTTGTTGTGAAGGAAACATATCGTGTTTCGTAGACCGTCTTCCTCCCGCAAGGTGGATAGCTGGTCAACGAGGACGTGACTTCCCTTCCCGGTAACGGAATCGTATTCCAGTATAGAAAAACCGCCTTGCTTGAGGGCGGTGAACAGGTATATCTTGTTGTTGTACTCGTACATGCCGGCGGTAACCGATCCAGCCGTGAACAGTGGCTCGTCGATGACCACCCTCGTCCCGTCCATGCTCTCGATAACACCGGAGTTCTCGTTATCGGTGTCTATCACACGGACGTTTCGAGCCTCACGGTATTGCCCCTTCGGCATGTAGCGGGGGTCGATGTCCATGTTCATCTTTCCCCCCGAGAAATCTTGTATTACCTTCATAGCGCTCTCAATAATGCTTGAATAATTTCCTCTCTCTTGAAGTTCATTTCAAACTTGGCGTCCTTGTAACGACGGTTCTTCTCTGCCTTCGCCCGTATCTTCTCGTTCATCGGCACGTTACGCCTTCTCTCGATGATCCGCCAGTATATGTCAGCTTCCAGGTACTTCTGCAAGTACGGGTGAACGTTGATCTTCGTGATGTCCGTGAAGTCCACGTTGGACACGTAGCATATAAGGATACGATCGTAACCCTCCGGCACGTCGTCGAAGGTGAGGGTGTTATCCCTGTAATCGAACTGGTAACCGTTCTTGCTAACGAGGAAAGAGTTGTGACGGCACGGCAGCATGCACTCGGCTGACTTCATCCCGTTGAGGTCAACCCCCTTCACGATCTCGTAGTCGTTGTTGTCGATCATCGTTTCCTCCTCGTTCGTCAGGATGTTCTGTGCTGCGTACACGTCATCATTCTTGAGCATGTACGAGTACCACGTGTTGATGTTATCGTTGTAGAGGGCGGGAATCTTGTACCCGTCGTGCAGGAAGTAGATGGCTATGTAGTCGATGAAGTCGTTGGGCATCCTGAACTTGCCCACTGCGTTCATCTCCCCCTCCGCCTCCTTGTATTGCTTGTCACCCACGTATCGCAGTTCCTCGACCGCTCTCTGGGCGTGTTTTATAACCAGTTCCCTGCTGACACCGTGAACGTAACTGTCCGGGTCAGTGGCGTCTATCAACACCGAGTCGATAATGTCTGTTAGTTTTACGTTCATAAGGCGTTATCTTTTTGAAATTCGTTAGCTTGATCTTGTGCCATCACCTGTATCACTTCCGCCTCCCTCAAGTGTACGCCGAAGCATAACGCTATCTCGATCACGAGGACGTTAAAGAAATGCTCCGAAAGCGTGAAGTCTTGATAACTTTTGACGGAAGGGTTGAATACCGGCTTGCCCTCGATGACCACGTAAGTCCACCGGGGCCTAGGAGGTATCTTGTAATAATGCACCTCTATGGAAGGGTTGTCAGGCAACACCTGTATCCCGTCCTCCGTTATGGAGTAATTCGGGTACGTCTCCGATGGCCTGTTATACCTCGAGTTACCTATCATCCTTAGCCGTGCCACGTCTATCATGGTGGCCTCTTTCCCCTCCCTGTACACGGCGTTCAGTTTCTCGGTTGGGGGGAAAGGGAAGAAGGGGTCATCATCCCCCTTCTTCAAATCTTCCACCACGGCGAGCTTGTACAAGGTACTTTCAAGAATGTCCTTCGGGATCGCCGAGTAACCTTGCTTGTCCCTGTTATACTTCATTCTCAACCTGTTAGGTATCTCTGAATATATCTTGGACTGGGCCAGCCCGCAAACGGAGTTAAACTCGTCGGGAGTTATGACCCCGTACCCGTTCTTGTTAAGTAGCACGTTGACTACCTTGTACACCTCGTCTATCATTGTTTATGAGTTTAGCTTGGTTAAAATCTTGTCGTAAGCCACGCCACCTTCCTCGCTTGTCATCGCCCACTCGGCGAACTCGGAGATGACGTTAAGGCCCGGTGCGCAAGTGTAGATCACGCCCCCCGATGCCCAGCTCAATTCTGTCTTTCTCGAGTTCAACTTCAAGATGTTCAAGCGTATGCCCGATTGAATCTTGAACTTGATCGTGTTTCTCTTGTCACCGAACATCTCGATGATCTCCCGTGGGGGAGTTCCAGTCTCCATCTTGCCAAGGATACCGGCACGAAGGATGGTGGGGTTCATCTCGGTGGTGATTCCCTTCAATGTGGCGTAAACGGCCTGTAACACCTCGAAGTCTGATGTCTTGCAAAGCTCGACCACGGTAGCCATGTCAGTCCACGTGCTTTCCTCGATGGCGGCGTCAGCCTCCAAATCCTCTATGTAAAACACCTTGTCCTTGCCGTAGAAAGGATGTAACATGAGGAACATCTGCAAGCCTCTATCTTCCGGATAAATGGTCCACCGGTCTCCCGGGAAATCCACCCTTCTAAGCTCTACCGGTCCGTCAATGTTCTGGTCATTCTCGATAGCGGTGGGGGACACGGGGGTGTAACGGAGGTTGAACACGTAAGTCTCGCCGTTCTTCCCGGTGTACACGTGACGTGTCTTCGGTCTTAACGAGTGATTGTTACGGGTACCCGTGAGGAGGAACGTTAACGGTTTCTTCCCCAACCCCTTTTTCTCTAGCTCGGCGATCATCTGTCCTTTCGCCTCTTCTTCCGTGATTCTCTTCGTTTCTTTTGCTGTTGCCATATTCGATTTAATTAAAATTAGATTTTAAATAAAAAGGGGGAGGGGTTATTATTCCCTTCCCCCGAGGTTTAATATTTAAGGTCAATTAAGCCTATGCTGATACACCTTCGAAGATCGCCCATTTCTTCAACCCAACGCAGCGCAATCCCCATTCAGACAACCAGTCGATACCGAAAACGTCCCAGGTGTTGGTAGCGTCCGGCACGTTCTGTGAACCGTGGAACGTGGTTACAAGCTCACGGCTGTATCCCGGCATACCCTTGTACAACTTGGTCAAGTACGGGGCGTTGATCGTGCTGTTCTGCCCGCTCAAGTCACCGTTGTAACCGGTGGTGATGGATGCACGTCCTAGCGGTACCATGATACCGTGGATTTGATTCTCGGCTGCGAAGTTATCCGGGTTCAAAACGGTCGGGTCTTTCAACAGTTTCCAGGTGGTCTTGTAGAACTCGTACCCACCCATCTTGAAGGCGTCGAAACCGAAGTCAAGCATGCGTTGCTTGTTATCGAAGTAACCCCATGTTGCCGATCCGGCTCCACCAACTTTAGCCAACCAGTTGTCGATTGACAACGATGCCTCGGTAGACAAGTACAACAAGTTGTAAGTCTCGCCGTTAACCTTGTCAAGACGCTTGATGATTGACTCGATGTCAGCCGTTCCGGAGATGTTACCCTCGAAACTATTACCACCGTTTCTGATCTGGTCGAACACTCCCTCGATACCACGGAACCCGGCAGTCTTGGCCGTTGAATCATTGGCAACTTTCTTGCCAACGAACGCTTGAATCTCCATTTGATCCAGCATTCTCTCTCTAGCCTCTTCAACCTCGGCGCTGAACCAGAAGATGTTTCCATCAGGAGTTTTCAACCATGTAGCGTCACACATGTCGGAACCGTTGATCTCGAACATGTCCTTACCGATGATAAGGGAGGTGCTACCGATTTCAACCTCACGGGTCAAGGCACGGGTCATACCAGGTGTTCCCTTCTGGAACTCGTAACCGGCAGCCATGATGGTCAAACCGCTAGTTCCAACGGTCCAGTCGGAACCATCGTAAGTTTTAGCGGTGAACGTTCCGGCATCGTAATCATCCGGGATACAGATACCGTAGTTCACTTTCTTGCCAGTCTTGTCGATAACCATGAAGTTCTCGTTGGGGCGGATGGTGTGAGCTGCGTAAGTGAACACGTCACCGGCACGGGTCACGCCTTCCAGCAATTTACGTCTACGTCCTGTCATCCCGAAGAACTGGGTGTCGGCGGAGATCATCTCCTTCTGGGCGTATTTATCAAGGAACCCACGGATGGTTTGATTCCCGTATTGATCGATGATCGTGTCCTTCAATGAAGGATAAAACTTTGTAGTGAAGTCATAAAGACTCATGTAGTTACCCGAGATCGGTTGAACTTTGATGTTCGGGTCAAGGTAAAAACTATTAGGTACGTTTACTAACATAACAATTATCTTATAAAGTTATTGTCTTTAAGGAACCTGCGGAATTCATCTTCCGACGGGCCCTTGACATCTCCCGGTTTGGGGGCGTCAGTGGTGGCGTTAGATTTCTTCCTCATTTCCTCTTCGACGGTATTCGCTTTCACCGCCTTGGCGTGTTCTTCCAGTATCTTCGGCAATTCCATCCCGGCGGTGATCACTCTTACCAGGTTGCCGTAATTGAAGGTACCGTCCTCGTTCTTGAACGTTCCCAGCAGCGAGTCGATCCCGTCAAATACCTTATCGTATCTCGACTTGTCACGAATCTCATAACTGAAACCGTCAATCTCGATCTTATCAAGACTTGACAAGGCTCCTTTCGCCCCCTTCACCCATTCTTCTTTACCCTTGTCAACGTTATCCTCCACACGCTTGAGAGGAGTCTTGTATTGCTCTTTCTGGGCGTTAAAATACTTTCTAGCTTCCTCGGCCTTGGTCTTCAAGCTAACCAGCTTTGACCTGTTCTTGCGGTCAATTGCCTTTCTCTCGTCATCTAGCATGTCCTCGGTCACCTCCTCGGTCTGGAAGTAGTCTTCATACATGACGTCAATATCTTCCTTGTCAAGGGACGGGTATTGCGTCTTGAGGTACTCCTTGACAACTTTCTCGTTAGGCTCGTTGTCCCAGTCTTTCTGTACCTTGAAGTAATCGTCCACTCCCCTCCCGGTTTCCCGGACGAACTTGTCGATGTTAGCCACGTCAGGACTGGCGTAATCAACGGGTTTCTCAACCTCTTTTTCCACCTCTCGAACCGTTACCAGGTCTTCCCACGTCTTCACTTCCTTACCTACCTTACCGGCCAGGTATCCCAGTATTTTCTCTTCCGGTATCTTCGAGAAATCTATTTCCTGATCATCGACCTTTTCAACGGGTTTCGCTTCTTGTGAAACGATCTCCGCCTCCTTAGTTTCAACTTCATCAGCCGGCGCTTGTTCTCCCTCCTTGGCGGCAGGGACTTGCTCTCCCGGTTTAAAAGTTATGTCTTTCAGTATTTCATCTAACTTTCCCATTCGATTCAATTTAAATTGTTACACAAATATATAGATTTTATCTATAACAACAAAGAGTTAATTGATTTTCATGTCTCTTTTATCTTGATTCCATGCACTTTAAGCATCAGCTTGCGCTTTATCTTGTAAACGTCAGTGCGGAATCCCTTGGTGTCTTCCACCACGGTCTCCCCCGTCTCGACGTCGGTGTACACGAAATCTGCCACGTACTTGCAAGCCAGCTCGACGCAATGCCTGTTCTTCCCCTCCCCCTCGAACTGCGCGGGTATCAACGTGTAAGTGACCTGTTCTTGCAAGTCCTTGATCTTGCCAGCCCTTTCCAGTAGCTTGAGGGTGGCGGCACGGGCGGCCTCCTTCTTCGAGGCGTGACCACCCGACTTGACGTTCCCGTATTTAGACTTCCCTCTCATCCCCTCGCCCTCCTGTCACCGGCTGTACCGTTCTTCCTGCCACGGTTGGCGGAAGATGACGTGTACCGTTTCGTTGCGTGATCGTAGTCCTTCCCGGCACGAGATGACTTCCCGTGCTTCTTGTCATGCTCACGGTTACGCTGGCTAAGCTCTGACCGTTTCTTCCTTTGCTCCGGCCTGCGGTTAACCTCGGTATCCGTTTTCTTTTTCTTCTCTCTAGCCTCCGGGTGATCCCGGTAATACTTGGCTGACCTGGATAGTTCAGACCTGTCCTTCTTCGGTGGTGCCATCTCCTGTATAGTTTTGCGTTTGGTTAACTTCTTCCATCGGTGGAATCTCGACGGGTGGGGCGGCTTGAACGTCCTGCATGGCGTTCATGCTCTCGAAGGGTATTGTTGACCCTCCCCTCTGTCTCTGGTTGATCATGGCGCTTTGCTGTTGCGCTTGCTTGTAGGTGCGGGCGTCCTTGGCCTGTTCCTTGTACTGGTTCGATTCTGCCGTGACACGTGCCTGCAACCCTAGTTCCTGCATCCTCAACTGGTGTTTAACACGTTCCAGTATGATCTCTCCCTCCACCTTCTTCTCGTTTATCTGTATCTCCGATTGAGTCTTGAACTGTAATTCTTGACCCTTGGCCTGAATCTCCATCATCAGGGATTGCTGTTTCTGTTGCTCGACGGCAACCTGCGCCTGCGCCTGCATCTGGGTCTTCATCGCCTCCATCTCCTTCTGTTTCTGAAACGCCTCGTCCTGACGTTTCTTCATGATGACCTTCAAGTACTTGGACGCCATCTTGATGTTGTCGATAGACAGGATGTCCATTCTATCGGCGAGGGTGATCTGCCCGGCTTGAACGGCGGCGAGTATCACCTGATCCAGCTTGGCCTTTTCCTCGTCGTCGGGAGCCACTTCAACGATCACGTCCAGGTTGTACTTGTACAGGGTCTTGTAGTCGTCGATAACGTCATCTTCCAGCAAGTAAGACATCACGTCATCGGAGAACGATTCCTTGTACATCGACATCTGTTGCGCCCTGTTAAGGCTAACCTCCCCCGTCCCCTTCTTTATGGACATCAGTCCCTCGAAGATGTGCTTGGTGGCGGTGTTACTCATGTTAAGGGCCATCTGTTGCGTCCCGACGAGCGCCCCGTTAAGCGGTGCCGAACCGTCACGTACCCTGTTAACGCCGGTAACCTCGTAGCACATGTTCATGTTCTGGTTATAGGCGTTGATAAGTTGCATGAGCTTCTGCCCGTCAGACGTCGGTATGTTACGAAGGATGTTACCCTGTAATATTTGATCGTCGTCGTAAGCCGTTCCCTTGTACAGCAAGGCTCCCGTCTGGTACATCATGTCCAGAACGTCGGAGGGGGTGAGCTTGGCGCCGGTGCCGATGTCTATATTCATCAGGGCGTCAACGTTGATCTCGAACATGTCAGGTTTCATCTTTGAGATCAAGTGTCTAAGCTTCAACACGATAAGGTGTATATCCTCGGCGTAAGACTTCAAGTTCTCGACGATCGATGGTACCGTCAGCTCGTAGATGATGTACGGTGCCATCACGGTGTTGGCGTTGTTCACCGGCCGGATCATGTCACGCATGAGGTGGTAGTTGAACACGAGGTTCATCCCTAGCACGTAGTATCCCTCGAACCACACGTCGTACTTCCCTTTTATCATGCGGGAAGAGGATTCCTTCGGTAGAACGTAGTCCTTGTCCTTGGGGATAAGGTTATTGCGTTTCCTCTTGTACACCTCGTCCATCGTGGTCTTGAAGGTGAAGTACATTACCGTGAACAGGTCGTCCTCGTTAGCCACCTCGTCCGGCTTGAACCGTTTATCACTCACCCCCCTCGCCAGGGCCTGGTACGACACCTCTCCACCACTCATCCTCACGATTTGCCCGGCGGTCATCTCCATCATCTCGGCGAAGTAGTAACACCCCTTCTTGTCACGGGTGTACAACGGGTCGTACGAGTATAACAGGTTCTTGCAATCAACCCTTCTCATGACCACGCCGTAGTTTGGATCGGACTCCACCCGTATGGCGGCGATGCCGTTGGTAACGAGGTCTTCCGCCACCCTGTTCTGTATCTCACGGAAGTAGTTAAGGTCGAACACCCTGTTAATGATGATCTCCGACGCTATCTCCTTCTTCTGCCTGTACTCTAGCTGCATGTGAAGGTCTAGCTCCTCCTTGGAATCAGGCACGTAATCAGGCACGAAGTTGATACCGGTGGCTATCGTCATCTCCTGCGTGAAGTCTTTAGTTAGCATCTCGGTTTCCAGCCTCTTGCGGTACTTGTTACGTTCCTCCCTTGACATGATGTCAACACCCTTGGTCTTGATCTTGAACATGTCGGCGGGGAAGGAGTCCTTCACCACGTTAACGAACTTTGGAACCACGGAGGTGAACTCCCAGTTAAGAGACAGGTAAGCCTGGTCCTTCGGGATGTTAAGCATGTTCTTGAACCTGTCGATGTCCACCTCGTTGTTACGAAGCGCCTCTAGTTCCTCGAACTTCTTCTTCCGGCTGGTGTAATCGTTCCCCGTGATCCACTCGAACTCGATGTACTGGGCGTATTCTAACCCGTACGATTTGCTTTCCTTCTCCTCGTTGGAAGCATCCCTGTTCGGGATCGTGACGTTTCTTCTTTGTCTATCCATTTTTTAACTTTCCATAAGTTCCAACATTCTCGTATATCCTGAACATGGGTCGTGTTGCCACCGGTTCCTCTGCCTCCCTCTGGCGTCTCTTCTTGCGAGTGTTACCTATGAGGGCGTACGCTGACGATATGGAGGCGTCACGCTTGGTCCTGTTCTTGTCATCGAAAGCCAGCCAGTCTTCCAGCGTGGCGTTAAAATACATTTCAGAGCTGCCGACGTTGTTCTCCACGAAGGATTCTATGGCGGCGTTTATCATCTGCGAGACGTTCTCGGACGTGGAAGGCATACCCCCCCTCACCCTCTCGTCTTCTGACAGCTTGTCCTTTTCCTTGTCGGTTCTGGTCATGGAGAACTTGCGATACCCACGACGGTACATCTCGTCTATCAGGTTGTTCACGTTATTCTCTATGAGGGCGGGCATCCCGAAGAACACCATCGCCTTGATGGCGTCATCGAAGAATATCTCCTTCGAGTCCGGCCTGTTTATGTATTCAAGGAAGAAGTTAAAGTTGGGGGCGCCGGAAGAGTTTATGCCGGAGAACCCGTGGATCGAACCCTTCGACCCCTTCCCGTCAACGGTCTTGTTCACACGGTACGGGTCTATACCGAAGTTACCGATGTGCCTGTTAAGGGGTATCCACAACCCGTTCTCGAACTTCACGTTGTTCCTTAGACCCTCTTCCGGTAGCCAGCTAACGAGGAACCTTCCGTCCGGCTTGTCGATGAAGATAACGTGTCCACTATCTGCAACCCCTTGATACCACTCGAAGTTACCACGTCTAAGGTGAGTGCCATCGAGGCTATCGTTGTACTTTATCTGCGCCAGTATGTTAGCCTGGTTGAACATGCACATGTTGATTGCCAGCTTGAACCCGTCTTCCTCGGTGCGGGGGTTCTTCCTGTGTTCTTCCAGTAATAACTTCGGGTTATCCTTGAGAACCTCGTCCACGTTACTCAAGTATGTCTTCACCCCTATCGCCATGTTCTCCCCGTCCATAGTCCTCACCGGTGATTTAGGGTCTTCAACGATCATGTTACCGTACTTGTCTATGAACCCCTCGTAATGCTCGAAGCAGCTTATGAATATCTTGTACAGGTTGGTCACCGTCTGCCCGTTACCGTCACGTTTCCTGGGGTCCGAGTTGTAGTACAAGTACTTGTACCTGTCCCCCGCCTGCGCGTCCGGGTCGTTGGCATCCTTGCCGGTCATGAACTCGATGGTCGAGATCAGTATGGCTTTACCGGTGATACGCCTACCCTTCGTGAGACATTTCCTCACCATCGTGAAATGGGTAAGCGTGTTACCGTTCTGTTTCTTCCACTTGCTGAACTCGTCACCGAAGTAGAACAGCAACGCCTCGCCGTCGTAACTGGACTCGTTGGTGGGGCGGAAGTTTATACGGGTGTTCAGGGCCACATCCACGACCTCCTTCTCCTGACCGGCCTTCTTGAGCTTGTTGCCCGGCTGGGCGAACTCTAGCTCTGACTTGGACTTCTCGTCCATGCACATCGGCTTGAAGTAGAAGGGGAGGTGGGAGAACATGGTCGTTAACCTCACGAAGTTAGACTTGGCGTCTGTATCCGTCTTGGATGTCATGCCAGACAGCTTGTTCCTTTGCTCTATCGTCTTGCAAAGTATGAACGCCATGATACAATCCGTGGCACCGAAACGACGGATCTTTTCAAGGATGATACCGAGACACCGGTTATCCCTGTACATCGCCTCAAGGAACAGGAACAACTTCCTCTGGGCGGCGGAGTAATAGTAATACCCCCCGTCCGCTCCCGTGTAGCAATGCGTCATCATGAACCAGTGGGCGCCGGTTATGTACGTCGCCACCCCGTTGTTCATGAACCAGTAGCCGTTCCGTTTCTTCATGTACTCGGAATCTATGTAATCCTCGTGACGCTTGGCGGTACGAACCGTGAGGTCCCTCGGGGGAGCCTGCCTGCGCCAGAACTGGTCTTGCTTGAACCTCTTCCCCCAGTCAATCTCCGCCTTGATAGGTTTCTTGGGGAGGGCGATACGGATGTCGTTTATCTCTATTATCTCCCCCACCGTGCCTTCCGGGTCTATCACCACGGCGTCGATCTCGGGGCGGTAACCGGAGTGATCCTTCATCCTGGCGAACTTGTCGGCGTACTTCTCGGCGTAACCACCCTTGTAGTCATTCTCTTCCAGCATGATGTCTTCCTCTTCCAGCTTGCTCTTCACGTCATGCACGATGTCCTCGATCTCCATGACGTCGTTGAAGGCTACCAGCTTGGTGTCTATCATGGTGGATATGCTATCGGCGTCGTTACCTATCACGTCCGAGTCCATCACGACGTCTTCCAGCCCGGAGTAGAGGGATTCCACCACCCCCTGGCTGGCGTCTACTATCTTGTCTAGCGTGGCACGAACCCACTTTTCCTGTTTCCTGTCGTGATTGAGGATGGAACCAAGCATGTTCTTGCAGCTAGTTATGGCTTTCTTCTTTAATTTTATGGCGTTCTTGACGGTGGTTTCCTTCTCCATTACGGCCGTGTCGATGTCCGCCGTGATAACCTTCATCAGTTCTCCCACGGCGATCTTGCACGATTGTATGAATCTGTCGTCACTCATCTTCAAGCTCTCCTATTATCCACGGCGTTTTCATCCTGTACAGCACTCTATCGTCTATCTTGAACTCGTACTCGGAATCAAGGTTGAACACGACGGGGGTACCGTCATCTATGCCTTGTTCCCGTAACGACTCGTTGGAGTACGTCATGATACCGTGTTGTTTCTTGTATTTCTCGGGGTTGGCTATATCGAAACTCCCCTCCCTCACCCTGTCATTGAGGACGGGTTCAACGTAGCACCACGGGTCAACGGCGATATGATCGTTACCACGCTTCACGAGGTACACGAACTCCACTGGGATAACGAACATGTCATCGAACAGCTCGTTGCTACTACCCACCTTGTTGTCGGTGTACTCCACGCTCCGGCGGCGTACCATGTTATGATGGAAGTAAGCGATGTCACCCGGCTTTATCCTCGGGTCCGATGACGTGACAACCTCCCCGTGTCTCACCACGTAGGTCATGTCATCCATCGTGTTGTTCACGTAAAATTTAGTGCCACCGGGGGCGGTTATCGTCGTCTCGTACGTCTCGGGGACGTGAACGATCACCCCGTTAATCCCTTTCAAGTTCCTTTTCATAATCGATCACGTCAATGGTTAAACTCCCGTCATCGTGACGGTATATCTCCTTCCACACCACGGCCTCGTTGCCGTCTTTCTCCCGGACGTGTATCGTTATCTTGTCACGGTTTTTAAGGCGTTCCTTCTTGATCGAGTGTATGATCATGCTGGTCAAACCCCCACCCCGTGACGTGAACGACAGGGATTGTCCCACCCGGAAACATAACTTCCTGCCGTTATCCATGTAGCTAAATTCTCTTAAATCCATATTCAAATAATCATTTAGATATTAATATTCCACCCGCTAATCCTGCCAATCCCCACACCCACCATTTCTCGTACCACCGATCCCTCTCCTTGATGACGAGGGGTTGAATGGCGGTGGTGGTAACGTACGGGTTCTCGTTAACCACCCTCACGATGTACTCGGCGCTACCCATGAACTTCTTCCTCTTCCCGGAAACGAGGTACTGGGAGGCGTACACCTCGAAGTTGTCGAAGTGGATGCCGTCCTCCATCACCGTGCCGGAGATGTACCTGTACCTGTTCCTGTCGTGGAAGGGGATGTAAACGTTGCGGTACACGGTATCGAACTTTACAGTACCGGTATCCCTGTACACGGTGTTCACCTTGACGATGAACCCCGGCTTCATCCCCTTGATCAACTGTTTCAGGGAATCGTTCTCCTCTAGCACCTTGCTGGAAACAGATAACATGGATAGCTTCTCCGCCACCTCCCGGTTGTACTTGTCCTTGTAAAACCTCACGGTGTCTTCCATCGCCCGGGCGTTATACACCTCTCCCCCCACCTCTTGGTTCCGACTTATAGAGTTCGAGATGATAAACACTACCAGCACGGTAGCTATCCACGCTATCGCTATCTTCCAGTTATTCTTCATCTACTTCATCAAGTATGCAAATTATTTCCTTGTCGTGTATGGCGACGAACTCGTCATCACCCAGGAAGAATGGCGTACCGGCATGGGAGGGGTGAATCACGGTATCTCCCACCTTCACGTCGTTTCTACCGGCGTTCATGGCGACAACATCGCTCTTCCGTGTTAGCTCGTTTCTCGTCTCCGGGATGAATATACTCCCCACCTTTCGCATCTCTTGCTCGGTCTTCTTGATGATCACGTAATCGTTGATCGGCCTGATTCTTTTCATTTCAATTCGATTTTAATTTTTACTATTCTGTTTATCAGTCAATTTAAGTATAAGCTCGTACTTGTCCTTGTCGGACTGCCTCCAATCCTCGATGTTCTTTCGCAGGGCGTCCATCTCTAGCTTTATGGTTCTCTCGAGACTCTTGAACTCGGCGTTATGCACGTCCCTCAAGTTAACTATCTCCTTTCTTATCTCGTCATCCTTGAAGTCCACGTACTCCTTGGTCGGCTTGTTGAAACTCGTCGCCATAGCCGTTGTTACCACGAGTGCTACCGCCCCCATCACCGCCTTGGCAACGTTACTTGTCACGTTGTCTATCCAGTTGCTCATTGTCCGAGAATAGTTTAGTTATGGCCTTCGCCATGATTAATAACGCCCCTATGATGAAGTTAAGCCATATTTTCCAGTTGTCAGAGAACGGTGAAGTAGCTATCAACCCCTGCCACATGGGGAGGGTGTAGACGCACATGTCGCCTATCCTCTTTATCTTCCACGGGGTCGGTTTCTTCCAGTTCTTGACGCTAGCTTGCATGACTAACTCCTTTCTTCTATAATTTCCCAGAACACTTCATCACCATCCTTTAGGAATTTCTCGACTAGAGCCTGTATGTCCCTGTCGGCACGTCCCTGTATCGTTCTCTCGCCGGTACGGTTATAAGCGACTAGAGGGCATCCATCGGTATCATCCACCGTGTTACCACCGTGAACCCTTATGCCGGAGAACTTCATCCCGTTAACGTCAACGGTTTGACCCGGCGTGTTGTACAACAAGATCATGTTCCTCTCGTACTTCGGGCTGTAAGTGATAGCGACGTTATACTTGTGGGCGGGGATAGCCGTCTTTCCGGGTATCTTCGTTTCCCTCACGGCGTCTTCAAGCACCCAGCAGAAGTCCTCGCCTTCAATCTCGATCCTGCCTACCGTGGCATCGTCGAAGAACTCTTTTCTTATATGTTTAATCACGTGTTCCATGTTACCACAAATATACGAATTAAATTGTTCCGTAGTATCTAAAAAAGGCCCCGAAAGGTCTAGTTCTCAAGTAATCCATGTTATCACGGTTCTCTTTAGCTTCCATCTCCATCGCAGAAGCGTGGTAAGCCTTGCTGTTGGACTCTCCAACCTCTTTCCCCTTGTCTTTTATAACGTGGTAAATGAAAGATATTAACCACTCCACCAGGTACATGATGTAGTACAGCACGAAAGGCAAGAGGAACGGCAAGAATGCGTACCAGTGGTAGGGGGCGCTGAAAAGGAAACTTGCGAAGTAAGCGATTATCATGCCCATAGTGAAACAATCCTTCCATTGACGAGCGTGAATTCTTTCCTCGTTAATGACGTGATCAGGTAGGTAGTCCTCCTTGGTAAGGATGAACGGCCCTAGCGTTATAGTTGAATATCCCTTGAAGAGGATCAACCTCGCTAACCAGTTGTTGTAATAAACTTTTGTCATGTACATTATAAATTAATTTGTTACTGTTGCTATAAATGTTTGAGTGACACCTTGAAAAGTGAAGGTGAATGTAATATCCAAGAGAGGCCAAGGAGATATGGACAACGGAAGATAACACCCACTCCCGTCAAGATTGTTCTTCACGCTTTTAAAGAAGATATTTTTAGTGATTAATGGTAAGGTTATGCCACTATATATAGCACTAGCTTTTATGCTCCACCCCCCAAGATCATCGGTTACTCCCATGTCCGGTGATATAGAACGACTGAAATAAATGGCTGGATTCCCTGACTTGCTTAACGTGATCTTGCTTGTCTCTGACGCCTTGACCATGTTAGGTTTTATATTGTCATTCGTCGTCCCCGTCCCACCGGTACAAGCGTAAGGTATAGTTGTAGCCCACGAGTCTAGCGATGGAGACTTGGAAGTGCTAGGTAACATGTTCCCCCTGTAAGCCAGGAACAACGCTTTTAGCTCGTAATCGGTCAGCTTGCGATTGAAATAGGCGTACTCTTGCAAGTACCCGTTCCAGTAGTCGAGGGGTGGGATGGTCGTGTAGAAGGCACGCCCTAGCCATATGTTACCGTCCCACGTCCTGTCACGGTCACTGTAACCAACGGGACCGGCGAGCGGGTAATTGGTGGGGTCCATCAAGCCGTACTTCTTACCGTTAACGTAATAATCCATCGTCCCTGACGGGTAGTCGAAAACTACCACGAGGTGATTCCACCCGTTCGTTATCCAGCTATCAGTGTCAGCATTGCACACTTGATTTGATGATCCGGTGTACGCTTGGAATCTAGTCGGGACGGTGTCTGGACTACCCGGTGATTCCATCCCGATAGCGTACCCTAGATAACTATTACCGCTACCGTGAAGAACCCCTCCCATGATCCCGTTGTACGTCGTGTTGGACGATCCCATGTTGAAGGCGCAAACCGAGATAACGAACGATGACGTTCCCTTCACCACCTCCGGCAAGCGAATCGCCTTACCCCCGTCGATCAAGTCAAGACACGGGCTGTTATTGAAACCCGCCGTGTAATACTCCATCGTGCCACCTATCGTGACGGTGGGGTTGTTACCGTTACCGGAGTAATCGTTTATATCACCACCGAGCGGTAGGTACACCGTTGGATTTAAAGCTTGAATGATTCCTGATCCAGCCACTGGCCATATCTTTTTACCGTTTAACCACGCTTCTTTCAAGTTCTTACCTTCAAAGGCCCCCGCCTTCAGATCACCCAGTGTTCCCAGTGTTATTCCCATAATCCTATCCGAAAACTAAATATAAAACACCACTTGCCTGTGTTGCCGGTAATGCATCGACAACTTGAATATCAGTCACCTTCTTCGTTGAGGTTGATTGTACAGGGTTCGGAAGATTATTTTCATCCCACATCCCATAAGCTATTCCATTTTTTACATGGATAATCTTACTACCATATAAATCAAGATAGCTGTCATTATTCCCTATATAAGTTACATTATCAGTTCCTTTTCCGATTAGTCGTCGTAAATTACCACTAGCATCTTTGGTCTGTATCACAACATTGTTATTCATTATAATACTACCTGTCATAGTTCCCCCAGCTAATGGAAGATATCCAGAAAGGTCAGTGGAGGTAGGAAGTTTTGTTAATGTAGAACTAGATGCTCCAAAATAAACACCATCAGCTTTCATAGAGAAAGTGTATCCTCTACTATCTTGTAAAAACATTCCAAGACTTGCATTCCACCCCATAGCACCTCTAGTTGTTCCTTGGGTTTTTGGAACTACATAGGCTTCACCTGCTGATGCTGAGTTATTTATTATAAGAGGTTCGCTTCCCCCACTATTAATTTTTAAAGTTCCAGTTAATGTTCCTCCTGTCAAAGGTAAGTATCCATCTAGTTGTGATTTACTTGCAATAGCAGACACTGCTAACGTGTGTCCTTCTCCATATCTAAATACAATATCAGACAGAGCGGTATTAGTGGAAGTATTCCCTAATATTAACTCATTTTCAGTAGAAATCCACAGAATCTCTCTTGCAACACCATCCTTATCTCTTGCAGAATATCCTTGATTGTTAGATATTACAGGTCTACCATTAGAATCAAACGAAAGATACCCCCTACCTGCGTTTGGATAATAGGCGGTACTATCCAAGGACCCGTCTCCTTTCAAGAACTGTGACGATGAACCGCCACTAGTGATAAATTTATTGGCGTAAACGTTGGCTATATATGCTCTTTGGAAATACCAATCACTTGTTCCTATATAGGAATTTCCCCCACCTGCCAGTGATACTTGTTTATTTGGCAATAACCCGGATGTCGGTGTTCTAAGCCATTGATATTCGGTACCGTTAGAATTCTTTATAGTTGGGTAACCGTTAGTATCTACTAGAAGCATGGTAACATCCTCATCAGAGGTTAATACCCTCTTCCAATTAGATGAATCACCGAACCCAAGGTTATTGGCGGTCCTGAACCACATATATCGAGTACCGTTTTCAACATTATGATTAATATCGAAAGCAAGTTGAGGTCGAAGTGCTGTGTTATTATAAGAAGAATTGTAATTACCGTCTATTTGTAGAACGGCGCCATAATTCATGCCAGTAGGAGAATTAGTATCTCCTTTTAATGGGCGATTGTAACTATACAATATTTTAGGTGCGTCTGGACCTGCAAATACGGTATTGAAATCAACCTTGACTTCGCCGGGGGAAGTGGCAACGAACCCGTAAGTCCACTTGTTGGTAGTAGGCAAGTACTGCGAGTAGTTTGACTCGTCAAGTATCTTGTAATCAGTTTTTCCCTTGGTGTGTAGCAGATCAACGTTACCACTCCTAATTTTGGTAGTTCCTGTCTCACGACCGAAATGTGCTAACTGAGCGCTTTGTGTCCAAACCAAGGCATTTCTATTTGCATCATCTAGTGACCATACTAAAGGAACTATCATTGACGCACTGTAGAACCTATACTGAGCGGTATTATATTGAACATCGCCCACCCCTATCCATGCAAATTCAGCAACATCATAATTACCGAAACTTCCAAATCTAATTCTAGATGCTGGTGCACTATTATTTGACCACATGATACTTCGTTCCCATCCCCCGGTATTAATCATGTCGATTAACAGTGATCCAGTTGCCGTCACGTTAAATGGACCCACGTTGAACTTCCCGGCGGTGAAAGTGTTGCTAGCAGTGAAGGTGTTAGCCTCGCTCTTCTTGGCCATGTCGGACACGTCCGGTATGTCAGAGGTGGAGGCGGGGGTGGGGAGGTTGCTGGCGTCCCATACCTTATAATTAGTACTATTCTTGGTATGAAATAAATCAGTGTTATCTCCTCTAAGGTAGAGGGGGGTGGAAATTCTTCCGAATATTGATGAGTTAGAAGTTAAAGTAATCGCATCATTTTTACCATCAATCATTGACCATGATTTAGGTACAGTTAGTTTGTTTGTTTCGAATTTATACTGGGAATCATTAACGGAACCATTCCCAACAAGTATCCCGACAAAATTGGTGGTGGGTACGTTATCCGTGGTTGTAGCATTGACACCGAACCTAGCGACCACCACGTTATTGTCGGAAAATTCAAGGCTTCGCATCCAACCCGAGGTACCATACGTTGATCTGGACACCAAATTTCCAACCTTCGATACATACACTTCGGCTTCCGAACCAGCAACAGAGAACTTACCTCCAACGAAACTGTTAGTCCCGGTGAAAGCGTTATTCCCTGACTTCTTGGCGGGGTCGGGGAGGTTGCGTTTATCATATATTGGATATTCAGTCAAGGTATCATTATTATTTACCAAGTGAATTAAATCAGACACGTTTGACCGAATAATACCAACTAAATCTTTAGAACCCACCCCCCACCTACTTTCTGATCCTTTTAAATAAGTGAATAGTAACGTTTTGGTTCCATCATTATTATATATACCTTGTAAAACATTTGAATTACCTGAGTCAACAATTCTTATAGAACCAGTCATGGTTCCCCCACTCAACTTCAAGTATCCTTTTAGTGATTCAGTGGTTCCGGTGTTAACGGCATCTATGGCATCTGACACGGCCTTGACGGTGGGGGCGTAGTTCGTTTCCTTCCCGGTTAACACGCTCTTGAGGTCGGCTTGATACAAGACCTCCGAATCGTCAGAAGAACGTTTGAACGTCACGGCAGAGAAGGGGGTGGTGATGTATGAAGATTCTCCAATATATAATTTAATACTACCACTACCTTGTTTAGTACCAATAGTAAGGTTATCAGATAAGGAATTTAATACACCATCAGATGTCTCTATTTTACCGATAAATTGAAACCCTTTATTAGAACTACTTCTAAATGTAGTAAAATTCTTATTAGTTGAAAATCTTAAAACACCCGTGTTGGTAGTAAATCTAATATACCCCTTACCTTCATTATTGTAATCAATATAATTACTACTAGTTCCAAAATATAATTTAATTCCTTCTGGTACTAAATTGTTAGCTACCAACATCTTGTTGGTAGCATCCCACGAGAGGAACATTCCATCGGTTAGTCTCGCTTGATCAAGAGAGTACAACACCTCGGCATTGTCTGATGCACGATAAAAAGAAGGTGCTTTAACTCCACAAGAAGCGATTATAGTGTTTGGACTCCCCACACTGTGACTATAATACGAGAAATAAGCATTCTTACCCCCTATGATAACATTTTTATCAAGGACGGGACTAATGAATGAAGGTTTTTTTATATCAAGAATAAACTTGTCATTAGAACTACTAGAATCTCCAAGTATTATACCATTCGTGTTAGTTGAAATTAAGGAATACTTGACTTCATCCTGTGGCATACCCGGTAATAACGCCAAGATGGAATCATCGCCACTCATGGATAATCCCAATCCGGCTTCCATAAACTTCATTTTGAGGGTAGCGTCAACGATTTCCGGATCAAATTTGAAATCTAACGATTTGTTATACGGTATCACGTTAGTGGTCTTGAACGTCTTGGTGGCGGCGTCCCACGAGGCGAACATCCCGTCAATCATGTCCCCCACCGGCTGTCTAAGTGCCACGTCGAACATGTTCCCTTCTTTCCCGATCTTGAACATCCCGTCCGACTCGTTGAAGCCGAACATGAAGTTCTGTTCCGTTCCACGATCCACCTCTATACCGGCGAAACCGGCAGTCACGCCAGCACCGGTCTCTCCATCGTTAATCAGGATCATGTTATCACGCACTTCAACCCTCTCTGCTTGAGTTATGAAAGTGTCTCCCTCTTGAGTGACGTCACCTTTTATAACGAGGTTCTGCACGGTGAAGTTAGCGTAACCTGCGTCTCCCTTGGTGCGGGTAGACAATCCCCCACCTTCCGCTTTCAACATGGCTCCCGTGTTACCGGAGTCTATAACGAACGTCTTGCTCGTGGTACCCGTGTCCGTGTTTTGCTCGTGAGACAACGCCTCTAGCGCTTCAAGCCTGTCGTCCGTTGATCCTGAAAGGTCCGTTATCTGTCGTTGCAAGTCTTCCTCGACGCCGGTGGCTCGCTCGGTCTCGGCGGTTATGGCGTTTTGAAGGTTAGTGTCGGCGGTTTTCATCTCCTGCCGTATCTTCGCCTCTTCCGCCTTTGCCCTGTTCACCTCGGTGGTTATATCAGAGGCGTTATTCGCTATGGCGGTATCGTGATCCTCGTCACGGGCCGTCGACCTTGCCACCTCAGAGTCTATGGCGCTCTTGTTGGCGTTAACGTCCACTCGTAACCCCTTGAGCAAGGTGTCATGCTCGGCGTCTTTAGCCGTGGACCTGTCGATCTCGGCATCCAGCTTGTTGCTCGTGGAATCCACGTCATCACGCAACCCTTCCAGTAGATCGTCATGCTCCTTGTCTTTAGCCACCGACCTGCTGATCTCCTGGTTCAACATCTCGTTGGTGGAGGTGAGGTCTTGACGGAGGTTAGCTATCTGCTCGTCATGTTGCTCGTCCTTTCCAGTGGAACGGTTTATCTCACGACGTAACTCTTCCTCTATCCTCCGGACGTTAACGTACGTGGCGTTCAGGGAGCTAACCAAGTTGATATTGTCCCACGTGTTAAGAAGATTCATGTCCCCGATAACCTTGAACATCATGTCACCGGTAACGAACTTCTTGCTCCCTTCCTCTATGGGACCGGATAAATTCTTTATTATTAAATCAAACGTGATCGTGTTCGGTCTAGCCTCAAGGTCAGCACCGGCTTGCACCATAAACAAGTCGGAGTCAGCCAGCGTGCTGACCAACTCCATGTCTTGCGTGAACCTTATCTGCTTGACTTCCCCGATCACCGGGATTTCCGGCAATTCCGATGAATCCACGTTCTCAAGGGTAATCTTCTTTGACATCTTTTCTAGTTCTTTCTTGGCCGTCCTTTCGCTTTCGGGGCTTCTTCCACCTCTTCCGCTTGGGAGGGGGCCGGGTTATACGTGTTATACAAATCGTTAAGCTCCTGGTACTCCTTCTCCACCTTTCTCAAGGTATCCGGTTCCAGTAGCCCTTTCTCCGGGTTCTCGACGATCATCTTCATGAATCTATCGAACAACGCCAGCACGGGACCGTTCAGGCCGTTTCCTTCCATCTTCTTGACCACCTCGTCACAGATGAAACTAACCACCATGTGATGCAACTCGTACTCTCTCTGCTCCTGTCCCTTCTTGTTCCATGAAACCGTTCCCTTCTTCTCGTCATGAGTGATCTCGAATTCCTCGTAATCCTTTGGCGACAACCCCAGGGCGAGGGAGGCGGACTGGCACATAACGATCTCTTTCTTCGTTCCGTTTTGAGAGTTAAAAGATTCAACGATGTTATTCATCAACATCATCCGGTCTAAAATAGTCAATTTAATTTTCATTTCAATGTAAATTTAATATATTAATAATAACTAAACTCTTTCTTCAAAAGAAAGCCAGTTTTTAGGCATTTGAGACGCTATCCATTTATTAGAATCAACTTTTATAACAAATACTATATCATGACCGGCAGAAGAAACTCCTTTATAATACAAGTCGTCAACAATGAAATACTCTCCTGAAGACCACGGGGCGTATATCCAGAATTTCTCATCCGCCCATGACATGATAAAAAACCATGATCCTATCGGTAATCTGGATTCTATATTAACGATCTTGTTAGTTCCACCACCATACAAGACAACCATGTTGTTATCAGTTCCAATACTTATTCCTTGTCTATCTGAAGTGAACGAGTGTCTCTGTAAACCGTTAAAAATTAAAGCGGCTCTTCGCGACGCCAAGTTAATACCTCCCGGCTCCGTTCTTGTAGCGCCACTAAAATTAGGATCAGGACCTATATCAACCCATCCGTTACCTATCCTGACATCACCATAACCGTTTATACCAGAATAATAAGAATAGGAATTACCACTGTAAGTTACATACCCTTTATTAATATGAATATCTCCTTCTTGGATTCTAATAGCTTGAGGACCTGAATTAACGGAAAAATTCCTAGTTCCACCCGTGATAGACAAGTACATGAAAGTGGTGGTATCAGAACTACCCCTCTGTTTAACTTTACCGTACAACATTGGTCTAATTCCGGCAGAAGATGGGATAACTGATGTTCCGATAGCTATTTGTCTATCCCAGTCGCTATCCGTTGCGTTCCAATTTTCACGATATACAAGACCTCCATTGTACAATTTTGACTTGTAATACGTTTTCCCGTTCTCTGTAACTTGATTGTAAGCCAAACCGTCAGAATCTATGGTAAGGTTGCCTATCTTCCCCCCACTAGCCATAACCGTACCCTCGATGAAGGCGTTCTGGGCGTACAATATACCCGAGTCACTCACGGCGAACGTTACCTTGTCGGCGGGGGGATCGTAGTTGTCCGCCCCGAGCTGGGTGGTGGCGTACTTTAGCGCTTCTTTTGCCTTTTCAAAATCTCCACCACTATAAAATCTAGGTACACGATTCCTGAACTGTCTTATGGTCCACACGTCACCTTGATTCGGGGCGAGGGTTGATCCACCGTACATGCCACCAGTCTCCACCCAATCGCTAGGAATCTCGTCAGGAACGGAACTACCGTCTCTGAGGGAGGGGGAATAACCAACCTTGATGTACGTGGTTGATATTAAACCTCCATCTATCTCGGTCTTCTGTTGCAAGGCGTGTTTCAAGTAATCCAGGGTGGTCACGTCGTTAAGATCGTTGTTCACGACTGGAACGTCCTCCGTGTCTATCATCTTGGTACCTGCTGAATCGAAGAAGGCTATGAAACGGATGTTGGTAGGCCATCCCTTCGTTGAACTTTTAGCCAGCGTGTACGTGTATTTCGTGGTTGCGGTACCACCGGCTGATTTTATAACCGTCCAGTTCTTCATGAAATCGTAAGAAACGGCCACGTACCAGTAGCAAGAATAGTCTGTTACACCTACCCCTCCCTCTCCCTTGTGGGCGGTAGCGGTCACGGTGGCAGGACTGGCGCTATCATCACGAATCGAAGCGCTAGAACAATCGGTGGATAGCCAGTAAGCGGTACCGGGTAAACCGTCAGCGCCGTCGTTACCGGGGGCGCCGTAAGACCCGTACGTCCATCCTGAAACGGAGCCGAACTTGTCAACGGTTCTACTACGCATCCAGGCGTAAGGTTTCGCCACCGTCGTGCTTTGAGGACCGTCAGTCCAGGAGCTTTCAGCTATATCGGAGTGATCGGTTCGAGATGCACCTATAGAGAACTGGAACTCGGTGTAACCACCGGATTCACCGTCAGCCCCCGGCTCTCCCTGTTCACCGACAACACGGATGGCGTCAGACCACGCCCCGCTCCCGACACGTTGTCTCATGTAGATGTCACCCTCCACGAACGGGTAGTGCCAGTTAGACGTCCCGTTAACGGAGAATTGAACGGAGATCGAATCACCCTCCGGTCCACGCTCCCCTTGAGGTACACGGATGACCTTGAACATCTTCTGGATGGAGGGGAAGGCGCTAGTATCGCTTGACACGTTGAAGATAACCGAACCAGTCATGTTCGACCCGGTGAAACCGGTCACCTGGACCTGAACGTATTCAGCGTTATTCGTTCTCGTGAACTTGATACCCGAGTCGGCGGACACGGTAACCGTGGCTTGACTCGTCACGTTCTCGGTCCCGTGGAACACCCGAAGTCTCGTCAGCATGTTGTTACCGTAGTAACCACCGCTACCGTCAGAGTAGGTGTTCGTTGAACCCACCTCGTTGTCAAGGTCTATAACGTAGTTGGACTCTCCAGGGATTCCGGAAACGTCCTGTATCAACACGACCTCGCTGTCGCAGATGTTAACGAAACCTTGATCGAAGTAAAGCTCCGCCCTAAGGTTCGTCCACGACGGGTCGATGTTAACGTCTATGTAAGGTACCTGTGATGTCCACGACTTTATCGTGGTCCAGGTCTTTTGATTATCTTTAGAGTAAGAGGTACGCCAGTAACCGAGAGACCACCCCGTAACCCCGTCGGCTACCGATCCACGCTTGGCCGTGAAACGCACTCTAGGGGGATTAGGAGACCCGTTCAGCATGTTGATGAACCTGGTGTCCGGGACGATCCAGTAAGAGGCTCCTGATGGGCCTGTAAGCACGACAGGCGTGCTCCACCCGTCAGCCGGAACTTCCGTGGCGGGAGGTTCAACCGTTCCCTTTCTCATCCACAGGTACTCGTTACCGCTAGTCGTTGGAGGTCCATCTTGCCAACCGGTGGTGGGAGGTGTCTCGATGGAAGTGTTCTTGGCGAACTGGTATTCCACGTAGGTACCGTCCTGTCCAGCCTCCCCCACGATCCTCATGGGGTCTGACCACGTGATCCCGTCATCCATCTTCTGTCTCATGAACACGTCATCCACACGGAACGGGTAGTGCCAGTTAGATTTTCCATCTTTTGAATACTGTACCTGCAACCCGATACCGTCCTTCCCCCTGTACTCTGACCACTCGTACTCACGGTTGTAGTAAGCGACGTCTATGGTCTGTTCCTCTCCCGGGGGGAACGTGTCCTCTTGCTGGTTCACTTGATTGTAAGAGAACCCTATGTATTTAAGCCCTTCCGCCGAACCGTCGTTGGTCACTTGTGACAGTGACGTGATCGGGTGGGTGGTCGAGAACTTGATCCAGATGAAACGGTCACTTCCCGGGGGTCCAGGAACACCCTCCCCCGTGAGCAGCGAGAACTTGTAATCCGCCGGGTTCAAGGGTAGGGGTGGGTTCGGCACTTCCTTGTCATGAGCCAACCCTATGTAAGTTTTCCCTTCCGGGTTAAGCGATATGCCAGTACCTACCTCGTCATCGGCGTAAACGATCCACACGTAACCACCGGGTCCACGCTGTCCCTGTTCACCCTGCTTGTTCTTCGAGATGTTGAACCTCTTCTGCAAGGTGGGGGCGTTTATGGTGTCCGGGTCCATCGTGTTCTTCGGCATGCAGGTGAACAGGATGAAACCGTCATCCTCTTCCATGCCCTTCACCTGCACGGTCTTCCCGTTGTTGGTGGCGAGGTAATCTATCGTGTCCGGGTTGGCCTCGGTCGAGAAGTTGTACTTGGAGCTGATGTCCTTTCCCCCCTTCGTCACCATAGCGGTCGTCTTGGCGTTATCGCCCCAGTAACCACCGCTACCGTCAGGCTGCGTGGAAACTATGCAGACGTCGTTATCGAGGTCCAGAGAGTAAGCCGCCTCCCCCGGTTCACCTTTTATCTCCTCGGAGCTTAAAGCGCCGTCGAAAGTCTTGCTACAATTGAAAACGAGGTCCATCGTCACGCCAGCTCCCTCGAAGTTAACCGTCATGACCACGGACGCCATGTCCTGGAACATGTCGAGTATGTACATCTCCCCTCCCGACTGCGTGAGGGCGGCGGTACAACCGGACACCTTCTTTATGGATAGCTTGTACTGTCCCTTGCCCGGGTTAGGGTTGGGGGATAGTAAAGTGGTACCGGCGTAAGCGACAACACCGGTCTTGGCACGACCGTTCTCGCCGAGCTGGCCATCCTTGATCTGACCGTTGTAATCGGAAGCTATACCCACGTACGGGTTATCGAGAACGGCGATGTAACCACCCGCCCCGTTGATACCGTCAGATACCTTGATAAGCGAGGCGACGTCGGAATATTTCTCCCCGTCCAGTTCAACCTCGTACATGACTGATAGGGTACTCTTGTTCGCCCACCACTCCTTGTCGGGGGTGATGACGAGTATCTTCTGGCTCTCGCCCTCTATCTCCTTGAAACCGTCACTGGTAAGGTAGTACCACCTGCGGTAACCGCCGAGATCGGAGTTGAAGTTGTTCTCCGACACCCGTATCGTGATCTCGTTCGGGGTGGTGTTCCCGTCCTTGTCGGTGATGAAAGCGGGGGATGGGTCTGGCATGATGTCAACGCTCTTCGACACCGCCTTGTTCACGTCGTTAACCAGCTTGTCGTACTCGGCGAAGTTGTCGAGACCGGTACACCCGGGACCTATCATGATGTTCTCGAAACGACCGTTCTGCACGAATATACCGGCGGCGGCGGCGTCTAGCGGGTCTCTCCCGAACACCCCCACCCGTTTACCCGTGAGGTCGTAGGAGTTGATACCCATGTATATGGATATGGCGGGAGCCTGGTCAGAGGCGGCATCCAGCATGATGGCGGATTGTCTCGCTTTATTCCTGTCGTCTCTATGCCCGAACAGCACGATCTCGTCACCGGCCTCCGGGACGTCACCGTTACCGTCTTGATCGGTCTTGGATAATATACAGTAATCGGCGCCAACGGCTATAACTAGACGCCAGTAGTACTTCTGGTACTCCGGCGTGAACTTCTGGCACCTGGCCTGGTCGTAAACGATGAAATTGTTCAGGTCACCCTCCTCGGCGTAACACTTGTAACCTTGATCCAGCTCTTCCACCCTGTCTATCTTCATGTTGGTGGGGGTGATGATCACCTGACCTGCCTGTGCGGTAAGTTGCTGTATCACGAGGTTAACGAACGTGGCCTTCTTCCGTATGTAAGCGTAGTCGACTTCAAGGTGAGAGTTCCCGGTCTCGTCGTTCCATAACGAACCACCGGCGATCCCTTGTTGCCACCCGGGGGTGTCGTAATGCGTGGCGATAAGCCTAGTGAACGCCCCAGCGAACAGGTCAATCCATATATCCGCCTCCGGGTTCTTGAGGTCCTCGGCACGGATGTAAGTCTTCAGGCCATCATGGAATATCCTGAATATAAGATCGTTAATCGTGATAGATTCACCAACCTTGAGCCACTTCGAAACCGTCAACGTGTTGAAGATGGGATCGGTGGACGGGTTACCGCTACCTTCCCCCACCCCAAGCAACTTGCCCAGGGTCTCTAGCGTTATGGTTTCAGGGTCACCACCGAGGTTGTCTGCCCTCTGCGTCATCAGGAAGTCAGCCAGTGACGGGGAGGGGTTCTCTTTCATCCCCGTGGGGAACTTTATGGAGTTGGGAAGCGCCCTTGAGCTGGCTCCCAACAGTATCTCTTTCTTCTCGTCGCTCATGTCAAACTACTTTTTAGGCTTGCCGCCACATCCTTTGCGTTTTTTGCTTTTCATGGTGATTATCTTTAATACTTAGGCAAATATATAAAAAATATTTTGGTTCTAAGAATAAAATACTCACCTTTGTATCATCACGTGGACGATCTCCAAGAACAGATATTTAACACCGCACGGGCTACCGCCCATTTCACGCTACAATGACTTAACCTTCTACTAAATTCCCTCGTCCACGTGATTTTTTTTGCCTTCACGCTTTGTTTTCTAGAAACTTCACCGTATATTTGCATTGCTATGCAGTAGTGGATAGATTAGGAGATCAGAAACTATGACAAGCAACATTAAATTTTTGCGTTCTACGAATTTATTAGATAAAAAAATTAACCTGTGGCACACGGGACTTGTACGTGGAGGTTCCAACTATGGATGACCGTCAAGAAATTGACCTAAAAAGTAGCGTTCCGGTGAAGCGTAAATACATGAAAATGTAAGTGCCTTTGAAGAGCTTATCCTTGACTTTCTGATCTCCAATCAACACTAGTCCGGTCAAGGATTTCTCTTTTTATAGAGATTCCCACGACAAGAGGTATATAGCGGCAGTTGAAGACAGAGCGACCTGTCGCCCCGGTTGACACCCGAAAACGCTCACCAAGGCTAGAGTGCCTGGAATATAAACTGTTCATGAATAAGGTTCAAAGAAATCTCGCTACGTCTGTACGACTTGACGACGAGTAACCCATGCCGCAAGGTACAAGGTGGAGGTCATGGACCACCAACGGGCCGAATCGCTCCTGACAAGGAATCCATAGCACAGGTTATGGAGGGGAGACAGGAAGCTTTCATGGAGAGGGAGTGGGGGTCACTAGACCACGAGGTCCTGCCCACCCTTAAGTATTCTTCTTGTTATTTAATGCTCACGGCGGAGGTCTCCTCCCATCTACTACACTATATTCTTCATGAATATCACTTGTATAGTTAATGTAGTTGTAGTATATTAGTAACATATATATTACTAATAACCTACTAATATATAGTAAATATATTAAAGGTGATGCCCTATCAAGAAAGCGGTGAGTGTTAGCTAGCATGGGGAAGAAAAAGTCGGAGGTATGTCCTTACATGAAATGGATAGACAAAGAATAGAAACGGTGTTCAAGATGGAGAAGGTCAAGCAAGATAGCAAGGCTGCAAGGCTTAAAAGGATGGTGAGGTTCAAAAGAGAGATACTCCCCGCCCTCGACGGTTACGACGTGAGAGCTTTCAATCGTTCCACCATGTTCAAGTTCGTTGACGAGAGGTGGGGAGAGATAGACGTTTACCCGATGGCGGACAAACTGTTCGTGATAGAGGACCACGAGTGGGTGATGGGGGCTAGGAAATGGATAATTAAAAATATATTCTTGGAATGAGAAAAATATTGATAAAGATGGTTGGGTGGCTTGAACGGTTAACCGGGAAGCTAAATTCAAGGATGTCCGTTCTTGAATACAACCTCACTTTCCCGGTCAGGGCTAGAAGCCTCCGGTGGATGAAGAAGAACTACAAGGAACTACTAGAGAAGCACGGGGAATGTACCCTCGTGATACATGACTGCAAGGTGGTGGGGGTTATAGACGGGTTGTTGTACGTGAACAACATGATGTATCACGACATCATATTCGAGGAATACGAGCGTTACGAGAAGGTGTACGGTGACGATAACCTGTTACTTGAAAGCCTGTATAAAGATAGAGACAAATACTTTAAAGTGGATTATGAAGAAGATCATAACTAGAATCCTGAAATGGATCGAGATGTCATTGAGAAGGATGGCCACAAGAGTGAGTAACTTCAATAAAAGGTTGAACGATGATCCCGCCACGAGAGGAAGTTTCGAGTGGATGTGGAAACATCATGACGAGCTACTTGAAAAGTATGGAGTGGATAGAACGATAGTTCTACACGGGAAGAAGGTGGTGGGAGTACTTGATGATTCAAGAGACTTGATGGAACAGGTTGAATATTACTGGAAGATTTACGGGAGTGGAAAAGTGTTGTTCCAGAGACTATACAAGAAAAAAGAAGATGGTATAATATGGCTATCACCAATATCATATATCATATAACATTTACAACATCCAAGTATTAACAGGAAAGAGCTTGATGTTGACGATTAAATTATTATATTTGCATTGTCTTTGCTTTGAATTATATAGTGATTGAGTTATCCCCCTCGTGCCACCGGTACTGGAGGGGGAAATTTTAAAGGTTTTCATGTAGGATTAATAATAGTTGCTTGTTGGGGTGGGGTTTTTGTTATTTTCCCCACCTCTTCTATTTCAAGGTTATTATGGAAAATTACGACGTTTACACCAGCACCACCAACAGGGAATACAAGGAACAGGCGGAGAAAGCCATGAAGATGTATTACGACACTTTCGACGAAATAGAAACCGTGAGGGTATCCCCACGGCTTCAATATGTAAAGAAACGGCTTAAACAGAAAAGAACGTCAGGAACCTGCCGTGATAACCGTGACGGGGGCGTCGGTGCCATCGGATAAATTCAACGTTCCAGTGCCGGTGTTCAAGTCAAGTTCAAGCGACGTGATCGTTACTGGTGTCACCGGCTCTTCTGGCTTCTCGGAAGGAACGTATCCACCCTTCTTCACCTCCACGCTAGAAACCACGTCAACGCTGATGTCTCCCGAACCGGGGACGTTAATCTCGACCATCAAGTCCGGTCGATTCGACTCATGATACTAATATACGAACATTTAAACTAAAAACCAAACATTTTTAATTTAAAAAAAATGTAATTTACTATATAGTTGCCTGAAATTATATTGAAATAGAAAACCCCACCCCCGTGAAGGGGAGGGGAAATCTACATGTCTAAAAAGAAATAAATAAAAAGTACGAAAACAAACAATGAAGTTATTGATTATCAATTAGTTATCAAAAGGGCAGGTCGTCGTCATCCTTGCCTTGTTCCGGGACTGTCTCTTATACACATC
>ERZ1027066.109-NODE-109-length-61389-cov-8.722943_pt1 | contig 61389 bp, 37 predicted proteins | sample MGYA00519282_ERZ1027066 | MGnify/ENA primary metagenome ERZ1027066 (study PRJEB26926, sample SAMN06164494) | human gut metagenome | biome: ENVO:00009003; feature: ENVO:2100002; material: ENVO:00002003 | host: Homo sapiens | place: USA | collected 2012 ... | reverse complement strand
TATAAGAGACAGTTTTTATCCAACGCATATATGCCATCGGATATTGTGCCAACAACGTAGCAACTATCTTTGGTCATCACCGCACGATTAATGGTATGCTTCTTGAATATATCATCACATTCAGTTTCCCATTTTTCTACCCTCCCATCTCGATACAGGAAACCTCCCTGATTACGGGTAAACATTAAAACCGCATCATCATAAGGGAGCCCGGCCAGGACATCACTATCTCCAAATGCTTTTCTGGGAATAAGTTCTTTCATTTCCCTACCGGCAAAGACATAAAGTCCACCGTTTATTCTTTGAGAATAAAAAGTATTTCCAACCTGGAACAAATTCAGTGGAAGGTTCTTCATTCGAATACCTTCTACCGAATTTCCATTATAAAAAAAGAGAGAACCGAATGATTGAAATACAATTTCTCCTTGAACGCAAGCAATATCCCAGATTTCGTCATTATGAAACGCAAAATCTTTCACCTTATTTTTCAATGAATGATATTCAAGAGTGTCATAAGGAGTACGGACAAAATAACCGAATTCTTCGTAAGAGCCTACATAAATTCTTCCATCTTCACTGATATATATAGCACGCACAATTCCTTTTGTCGGTAATTCATACAGCCGCCAAGCACTTCCATCAAATTCCAGCAGCCCACTGTTATTACCGAAATACATCACCCCTCTTTCGTCCTGAGCAATGGCCCAATTCTGAATACCGACATTATAATCCGACACCGAATAGCTCCTCACTATAGGAGAAAAAGGTATGGGTGAAGCTTGCAGCAAACTACTGAAAACCAAAGACAAGAAAAACGTTATTGCAATTCTCATGAGTACTGTTTATAGGTATTTAGCAGCAAAGATAAAGCTTTTTGCGTTTTCGTAAAAACAAAATCGCAGATTATCCTCTTTTATAGAAAGATAATCCGCGATAATATCCAAATCCAATTTATTAATTTTCAGCAGTTTTCTGTTTTCCCAAAGGAATAGAAACACCCAAGTAAGCATTGACATTCTTCGTATTCTTACCAAAGAACATATAATCTGTTCCTGCAAAGAAGGAACCCAGTTTCAGTGCCAGACCGAAGGTTTTACCGGCTCCTTGAAGTACGGAATAGCTGGCAGCTACATTGAAAGCATTCGTCGGACGGATGCAGGCAGAGAAAGTCAGCTCATTCAAAGTTTTCGGTTTGGCAAAACGACCGGTATACAAGGCACCCACTACCAGCCAATCATTCAGTAAGGCATATTCAGCGCCAAGAACCATTGTAGAAGTCAATCCACGGGTACGGCTCTTCTCAGAAGCCTCCTCCGTCTTGAGCTGCAACATGTCATAGTTAAGAATCTCGCCGCTGTTCACAATATCCATGAACTCCTGCTGCGAGGCCGGGTCAAGAAGATCATAAGTCTGCTCTGTATTGGCTCGCGCTATACTGGTATTCGATTTAGACCATTTGATAAAGCCCAAATCAAGAACTGAAGCAGAAAGTGTCAATTTATCCAGTAACTTGTAAGATACTCCCAAATCAATAGCCCCACCATATCCGGCAAAACCAAAACTGCCAAAATCGATTTCATCGATATAATCACCATTCTCATTCTCGGGAAGTTCTAACAGCTTTGACGAGTTCTCCAAAGTTGCATCCACTTGAATGGAAGCTTTACTCGTCACTCCTAAAGAGCCGACAGAAGGAGTTTCCACATGAATCTGGTTGATGTTCAGCTTTAAGTTACCGATACCCAGCAGCATCTTCACCTTACCACCCACAGCCAGTCGGTCTGTGATATTCCTTGCAAAGCCAAGGCCGACTTCCGCATAGGAATTTATCTCAAGCTTCTGTCCATTAATGGTTTCGTTAATACCCAAATAGTCAGAAATATTGTCACCGAACTCCCGGCTGCTCATGTTATTCATAAACTGGAACATGGTTTTCGGTATGGCGGCACCGATATCATTACGCAACCCCACATTGACTGACCAGAAGTTCTTTCCTTTATACCACCCGGCAGACAGAATGTCGGTACTCAAATTCACATTCAAGTTATTGGTAGCATCCAGTCGGTTCATAAAGTCATTGCTCATGAAATAGTCGCTATCATCACTGTTCTCAATAATGTCCATAATATCCCTATACCCCAGGGAACTGGAGTTGACGGTAGCATTCAACGAACCTATCACGGGAATATTCAGATAACCGCGTCCCGGCATCAAGGCCGGATTGAGCTGCATACGCTGGTTACTTCCTTCCATAAAGTAGGAAGTGCGCAGGAACTGGGCTTGTCCGGAAAGAGAGAAGCAAAGCAACAATACCACAAACAGCCATACTCTCAGAGAATTCAATTGTTTCATAACCTTGTCAATATTTTCATTATCACCTGCAAAAATATAAAACAAGTTAATACCCTACAAACAACTTAACCGGATAGTCGTGTATAAAAGGCTTATACAGAGACTATCCGGTATAAATTAAGGAGCAAATAAAAGAATCCTCTTAAGAGTGTCCTTATACTATTTCATCATAAACATGTTCATTTGCTCTCGTAGCGGTACTCAGAAAAACCGGGGCTGTCTCCTTTCTTTGTTGCAGAGACATTGACGTCACTGCCGGAGCACTCAACATTTCCTTATATTTTTCCGGAGCAGTGAGTATCTTTACAGCCTCTTTCAAATCATCATCATCTTTCAACTGCTGGATAATGCTTCCACGCTGGAAATAATAACGCTTGATGATTTCTACCGCAATCATGCTCTTGATGTCCTTGGAGAAATGGTCAAGGTCACGGTCCAGATTATGCGACAATTTTTTCTCCAGCGCTTCAAACTCTTTCGAAGCATCAGTCAGATAGCCCTCAAATTCGGCCATCTCCTTCAGGTTCTTCAGCATCTTCTCTGTCTGCTGGTCGTATTTGAAGTCCGCCTTTTTCACCATCGCCTTGAAGTCCGCATAATCGGCATCTGTAATTTCAAACTTCTCTGCTGAAGGGATGGTAGGATGTTTCAGGCAATAGTCCGTGGCATAATTGAAAATAAGATTGTCATTGACAAGATAGAACAGAATGTTGGGCAGCTTCTCCTGCTTCACCGCAATGTCCGGAGTCACGCCTCCACCATCCCGCACTTCACGTCCGGCAGCCGTATGGAACACGGTAGTAAGGCTGTCCGGAATACGTCCCACACTGCCGTCCTCATTCCGGTGCTTGTAGTCGATAGCCTGCACACAACGGCCGCTGGGAATATAATATTTGGAAGTCGTCAGCTTCATGGTACCACCGTATGGCAACGGACGGGTGGTCTGCACCAATCCCTTACCGAAAGTACGGTTACCGATAATGACCGCACGGTCAAGGTCCTGCAAAGAGCCCGCAAGGATTTCTGACGAAGAAGCCGTTCCGCCATTGACCAGAACAGCCAAAGGAATTTCCAGATCCAACGGTTCACGCAATGTCTTGTAGGTATTGCTGGCTTGCTTAATCTTACCCTTTGTCGTCACAAGTGTTTTTCCGCGAGGCAGAAAGAAGTTGGCTATCTCTATAGACTCATCCAGCAAGCCACCCCCATTGTTCCGCAAGTCAATCACCAACGAAGTCATCCCCCGCTTCTTCAAGTCCAGAAAAGCCTGCTTGAACTCCTTGGAAGGATTCCCCGAGAAGGTGCTGAGATTGATATAACCTATATTATTATCCAGCACCGTATAATAAGGTATGAACGGCAATTGGATGGAACGGCGCACAATGTCGAAATCCAACGGTTTCTCTGTACCGGGACGTTGCACTTTCAGCTTGAAGCTGGTACCCACTTGTCCGCGAAGCATCTCGCTGACTTCCTGGTTGTTCTTTCCGGCAAGGTCTTTTCCGTCAATTTCCATCAAAATATCTCCGGCTTTCAGGCCTACATCGGCAGCAGGCATATTCTCGTATGGCTCAGATATCATGGAACGTTTCAGTTTCGGATTCCAAGTAATCACAGAACCTATACCACCATAGGAATTCTTCAGCATCTGCTCCAATTCGCTTTGGTCATCTTCCGGATAATACTCCGTGTAGGGATCCAGCGAGTAGAGCATGGCATCAATGCCTTCACGGATAGTCTTGTTCGGATCAATCGTATCCACGTAGAACATATCCAACTCTTTCACAATGGAATTGAATATATCCAGATTCTTTGCTATTTGGAAACTGCGGCTATCACCACTCTTAAACCCCCAAAAACAAACGGCTCCCGCTACAATCAGCAAGGTAACCATCCAGCGTATCTTTAAAATTCTTCTCATAATTATGATAATGTGCTAATATGCCAATGTGCCAATGTGCTAATAACCTGCAGCGTAATAGCGAAACAAATATTGCGCAGCCAATTAGCACATTGGCACATCAGCACATTAATTAATTAATAAAATTTCTTCCTTGATTTTTTCCCATTGTGCAGCCTGAAGCTCTGTACCCACCACTTGTATCACATCTTTGGAGAGAAGGGAGCCTATCTTGCCACATTTCTCCAGCGAGTAGCCACACGTCAGTCCATACAAGAAACCTGCCGCAAAATAGTCGCCAGCTCCTGTAGTGTCCACCACTTTCTCTACCGGAGCCGCTTGTACCTGCACCATCTCTGTACCTTTACGAATCAGAGAACCATGGGCACCCACCTTTACAATGGCTATGCTACACATTTTGGCAATGATATCCAATGCTTCCTCCGGTTCCTTACCCGTAAAAGCCTTTGCCTCTTCCTCATTGGCAAAAACAATATCCACATATTTGTTGACCAACAGAGAGAAAAATTCAAGGTCTCCTTCTACTATATTGTAGCTCGCCATGTCCAAACATACTTGTAAGCCGGCCTCTTTAGCCAGCTCAATGGCACGGAGAATCATATCATGGTCTTGCACCAGATACCCCTCTATAAATAGGTAAGCATATCCTTTGAACATATCCAGCGAAAGATCTTCCGCCTTCAATGTAGAAGCCGCCCCCAAATAAGTGCCGAAAGTGCGCTCTCCATCAGGAGAAATGAAAGTAGAGGCTACACCGGACGGAAGGGTAGTGGAAAGCAATAAATCCGCCTCTGTCCCATGCTCCAGCAGACTATCCCGGAAAAAGTTACCGTAAAAGTCATTGCTTACTTTTCCGATGAATCCCGTACCCGCACCAAGGCATGCCATTGCCCGAATTGCGTTTCCGGCAGAACCTCCGTTAGCCAGATGCGTCTCCATCCGGCTGAAATACTCACTAATTTTCAAGAACTTATCTTCATCAATCAGAGTCATACTTCCTTTCGGGAGCTGCATCTCCGTCAAAATATTATCATCCTCAATGATTGCCAGTGCATCAACCAAAGCATTGCCCAACCCAATTATTTTATCCATCTTCGATATTTTTTTTGCAAAGATATTGCATATTTCAAAATATCCTATTACTTTTGCAGCGCATTTGAGAAAAAACAACATTCTTCCTTAGCTCAGTCGGTTAGAGCATCTGACTGTTAATCAGAGGGTCCTTGGTTCAAGTCCAAGAGGAAGAGCGAAAAGGTTCGTCAATTAGGCGAACCTTTTTTGTTTTCCCACATTATCCCACACAAAAGACAAACATTTCTATTTCATATTCAAAGATTTAACATACATTTGCCAAATGTAAAGTAAGGAGTTTCATAAAAGCACCTGTCTTTATTTATTAGAAAAACATATTTTAATCCAAACACCAAACTACAATGAAAACTCTTTTATTCTTTTTAGTCATAGGATTCAGCCTATGTACCGCTGGTAAAGCACAAACCTCTCTTGTTTCTACGCGAGAAAAATTCCGCCACCATGAAATATCCGTCAGTTACGGCTTCCTCCCCATTACCGACGCCAATAGTATAGCCGAAGAGTTTATTGCTCCGACAGCAAGTTTTGGAATCTATACACGCGAGAAGACCAGCTATTACGGCGCTCTGAATATCAGTTATATTTATAGAATCAACCGTAAAATCAGCCTAGGCGTAACCGGAGGAATAACCGGTAATAGAGGGACGGCCAGTAGCCTTTATGAAGTTTTGGATGAGAATAAGAACGATGACCGGCGCTATCTGTATATCCTCCCCACCTTCCGGTGGCATTGGTTCACCCGCCCCCAATTCTCCCTATATTCCTCTGCAGGGCTCGGCGCCTATTTCCTCCGGAACAGCTTTGGAGGAGACACTTATCACAAAAAGGAATTTGCCTATCAGTTCAGTTTTCTGGGTATCGAATATGGAAATCAGTTTGCCTTCTTCACCGAATTCGGCGTAGGATATACGGGAACAATCGTGGCAGGCGGACGTTTCCGCTTCTGATTCACGAACCCGCCACTGCCAGCGTCAGGATACTAACATGTACGCCTCCCACATCTTTAAGCGCATCGGCACATGCAGTTGTAGTGGCTCCGGTGGTCAGTACATCATCCACAATAAGGATATGTTTCCCCACAAAGCGTTCCGGATAGCGGAGAAGGAAAATACCGTCTACATTTTCCCAACGCTCGTAAGCAGACTTTCGGGTCTGCGTTTCCGTATGTCTTCTGCGCAGCACGGAGGACACATCAATAGGAATACCCGTTACGGCAGAAACGCCGCGCGCTATACATTCACTCTGATTGTATCCGCGCAACTTTTGTTTGCGGGGATGTAGAGGAACGGGGATAATTACGTCTATACCACGGAAAAAACCGGTAGCCGCCAGCTCCGCTGCCATAAAACGCCCCATTATTTCTCCCAAATCTTTCCGGCCTCCATACTTCAGTTGATGCAGGATGTGGCGGAAATCACTTCCTTTGTGATAATAAAAGAAGGAAGTGCCGCGTTCCAGAGGTATCTTCCCCCAAAACATACGCTCCACGGAGTTGTCTTCGCGAAGATGATAGTTTGTCCGTGGCATATTCATATTACACCTGATGCAAATGCCCTCTTCTCCCTCTTGCAAAGAGCTCCCGCATACAGCACACTGACGCGGGAAGAAGAGATGGACAAAGGACAAGAACCAGGCTTTAAATGTGTTTTCCATAAAAAAGTGTAATAAGGCAATAAGAACCGTATCAGAATGGCAGCGCCTCCCGTACCAACCGCAAAAACAACGGATGCAGCGGCCCGTTGGTGGCTATGATATGATGCCCTTCTATAAAGTTCTCGTTTCCCAAAAAGTCTGTTACCTTACCGCCGGCTTCCAACACCATGAGTGCAGCCGCAGAGAAATCCCACTTACCGATAAAAGCTTCCAGCCAAGCGTCAAAACGTCCGGCAGCCACATAGCAGAGGGCAAGCGCCGCCGAACCATTCATGCGAATGCCTGCAACCTTACCGTAAAGTTCGTGTATCAAATGTTCGCCCGTACGGGCATACTGCTCGAAATTGTAGGGTAACTCTGTCACCACAAAAGCGTCTTTCAGTTCACTGACAAGCGAAACACGCAACCGTTCTCCGTTCACATAGGCTCCTCCTCCTTTCCAAGCATAAAAACACTCGTCTCGGCAGGGTTCATAAACCACACCCAGCAAAAGCGACTGCTTGTCACGCAAGGCAATACTTACACAATAGGGAGCATTGTCGTGAATATAGTTCGTTGTCCCATCCAAAGGATCCACTACCCAGCAATACGTTTCGTCACTATAGGCAGCAGACCCTTCTTCGGCAATGAATCCGGCTTCGGGAAGCAATTTCCTAAGGGCAGATACAACCTTTTTCTCGGAAGCCTTGTCCACATAAGATACATAATCGTGCGCATGTTTTTCCTGCACCACCTCCCGACGGAAACTTTTCCGCTCTTCCTTCAAAAAATGCCCGGCTTCACGGGCTACACAGCAGACAGCCTCTGTCAACGCCTTCAAATTTTCCATATTCTTATATTATTTACCATTCGCATCTTCCTGATAAATGAGCCTCCCCGTTGGCTGACCGTCCACTCACCGTCTTCCAGACGTACGTTTTTCGTATCATCATCTTCCACATTCCAGGCATATCCACCGGCAGGCAGACCTCGACGGTCCAGAATTTCGTTCGAAACACCTTCCTCCGAGAAAAACAACTCCACTTGCGTAGAGTCCGGACTGAACACCAAGAACAAAGTCTTCCCGGCATCATCCACTGCATTCATGCGGACACCTTTCTCCCACAAATGGATGCAATCTTTCTGCACCTCGCTCCACGTATATCCGGCAGAAGCAATACAACCATGTTCGTCTTTATCACTACCAACCACGGCCTCTTTTTCCTTTCTCTCCGAAGTTTCCGCTTCCTTTTTACCGCCGTTTCCACAACCGGTCAACAAAGCTCCGGCACATATCAGGCACATAGATACAACCTTCATATTCATACGCTTGTTTTTATTAGTTTTCAATTGACAAAGTTAAAAACAAATCGGCAGTACTAAAAGTTTCTTCCCTTTTTATACGCACGGCTCTTTCGTTTAAAGGAGTTATCGGGAGTCAGAAGGAGTCATCAGCCGGCAAGTCGGCTTAGGAGTTAAAGCCGATAGTTCTGTGAATACATACACAAGAGTATCGGCTGTAACCCCTAGCGGAGCAAAGTGATAACTCCTCTAACTTTCTTGCTTGTCATGGCTTGAGATATACCACTGTTTTTCCACTACCATATTTGCGAATAATACCTTCTTCCAGAAATAGGTTCAAATCGGCCACCGCCTGATGTTTCGCCTTTCCGGTCAGCTGTTCATAATCAGTACGCGTAATGCAGCCATACTTATTCAAATGCTGCAACAGTTTTTTTCTCCGCTCCTCCAATGTCAATTTGGAATGAGAGATATAGGGAGATGCTTTCCGTTCCAGCTCCATTGTCTGAAAGCGGTTGCGGAATCTACTGCTGATACGTAAGTTCACATTCTGAAAATGTACGGACGGAGAGCGAATATCCTTTTTATTCGCCACGGCCTTGTCGCACTTCAATGACAACGAAAAGAATCCCAATTCGCCCACTTCAACTATCCATCCGTCTGCCAGCCAACTGTGCAACTCATCCGTTATAGCCTGCAACGTGCCATCGAGAATGGCAGGGCTGAAACCGGTAGCCTTGTGAACCAGTTCGCGGAATTTATCGGCAGGAATGGTTCCTTTGGGAAGAATACGGGCGTGAAGCAGCTTTTCTTCACCGTCCTCCGGAGAAGGATTGGGGGTCTGGTATAAATCGTAATAAGCACTCATATAATTTAGAATATCAGTTGGGCAATATTATTCATTCAATGCTGCAAGAACAAGTCCTGATGCACCGAGTTTAATTCGTTAGACAATTGTTGCTGTTTCGTTAAACGTCCATCTTACGAAAGAACAACAATTGTCTAACGGAAAGAAGACATCTGTCTAACGAATTAAAAACAACGCCCAAAAGTATTAATAAAAAGGGAAGTAGGGATTAAAAAAGGGGAAAAATCGCTCTAATAATAGGTTCATTGGCGTAATAAAAGCTTTTATTCAGTTGGTTTTTAAACAGACTCTTAAATGAGCAAAGTTGAGAATAAAAAGTTGCCGTTCCAAACAAAGAAAGAATGTTTATTTTGCTCCTGCTGGGCAACTCCATAACATCGCCATAGAACACCTTCCAAGCAGCGACTCTACTTTTATAGCGGAACAAATAAATTTCTATCGGTTGTCGTCTACGCGACAATTGGTTATGATAAAAGACAAAAGCCATATTAAAGAAGCTGTTCTCTATGGAGGTCTTAAATATGATGCTGATACAACAGCTTTAGTAGTCGAAAACAAAAAATATACTGATATTCCTCGAGACTTGAATATTCAACATACCTTCTATCCGGATTCCCTAAACCTGCGTGACGGAGCCAAATACCTTCCCGCCACTAAGATAGAAGCTGAACAAATTAAACAAGCACTAGAGAATACGAGACTTCAGCCAGCCTTATATATGGATTTACGAGGTACAGAAGAATCTTTTAAAGCTTTATCAGGTAAGAATATCAGTATGCTACATATCGCCACTCATGGTTTCTATTGGACAGAAACAGAAGCCAGACAGACAAAGGATCTTGATTTCTTGATGATGGGAGACAATAACCAATCACGCTACGTAGAAGACAAAGCATTGACTCGATCAGGACTGCTATTGTCAGGAGCAAATATTGCACTGAAAGGAAATCCTTTGCCGGAAGGATTAGAAGACGGCATACTCACCGCCAAAGAGCTTGCCGGTTTAGATTTACGAGGGTTAGACCTGGTAGTACTTTCTGCCTGCCAAACCGGACTGGGAGAAATAACCGGTGACGGAGTATTCGGCTTGCAACGCGGTTTCAAAAAAGCGGGAGCCAACACATTATTAATGAGTCTCTGGAAAGTGGACGATAATGCTACTCAACTCTTGATGACACAGTTTTACAAGAATCTGCTCGCAGGAAAGAGCAAATTTGAATCTTTGCGCGAGGCCCAGAAGTATGTACGTGACTACGAAGTTGAAATTGAAACAACTCCCGACAAGCGCTGGCAGTCAGAAGCCAGGCAAAAAGAAAAACAGAGCAAAAAGCCTATGCCCAAAGAGTTCAAGAAAATAAAAAAATATAAGGATCCCTTTTACTGGGCTGCATTCATTTTATTGGATGCAATTGATTAACTCTTAATTTATGAAAAACATGAAAAATTACTTATTGTGCATATTCCTTGCAGTATTTACCATCAGTATTTATGGGCAAAACCACAAGAATGCTGCGGACTATAGGACAGATGCAATAAATGGAAACGCGATTGCACAATTCTATCTCGGACAGAGCTACTTTAGGGGATGGGGTATAAAACCTGATACCATACAAGCCGTTTATTGGTGGCGAAAGTCGGCTGAGCAAGGAAATCCTGCTGCACAAAACAATATGGGTGCAGCCTATAGTAATGGCTGGGGGAATTTAACTCAAAATAAAGAAACGGCCATCTATTGGTATAAAAAAGCAGCTGAAAAAAATGGGGCTTTTCCACAAAAGAACCTTGGACGCATATATGAAGACAAAGAAAACTATGAAGAGGCTTTTATCTGGTATAAAAAAGCCGCCGAACACAATAATAGCCCGGAATCTTATTATGCACAAAGCCGCTTAGCCTATTTACTGAAAAACGGGTTAGGAGTCACAAAGAATTACCCCGCCGGAATGGCATGGACAAAACGAGCAGCTAAAAACGGGAATGCAAGCGGACAGATTTCGCTTGCAATCTCTTATGAATACGGCATAGACAACATCTTGAGAAAAGATGGGAATTCAGCGTTATATTGGTACAAAAAGGCTGCTCTCAACAAAGACATTGGAGAACTCCAGAAGTCTATAGCAGAAGCTGCCATAGAAAGATTGGAAGAAGCGGGATTCAACGGACAGAATACTCTCCTCAAAATGATACCGGACTATAAACCATTCTACACTGCACCTTCGGAAAGTGAACAGAAAAGCATGCATGAATCTGTTCGCAATAGCACGGTAGAGTGGGGAAAAACAATAGAAGGAGAGGCTTCTCTAGGACAAACCCAAAATGATGAAATAAATGGATTCAGGGTAGAATTCAAAGAAGATAATATTAAAATTGGCTTTACTAAAAACTCAGAATTCACTTTATTCATCCATATTCAAGAAGATGACATAATAGTTAAAAATGGCTCTGAAAATGGTGTAGAATACAACCGAAACACCGGAAAACCGTATATGCTGCTCCGCCCCTACAGTTATGAAATAGAAGCCAAAGAATATCCCGGACAAATATTTGAACGGACAAACTACACAAACGGGAATAAATATTGGGGAGAAACCTATAATGGACAACGCCACGGATACGGCATTCATATCTGGGAAAATGGGAATATGTGGTTCGGCCCTTGGAAGGATGGTGAAAGAAATGGATACGGCGCTTACTTTGATATTACGGCACACACCATTCAGTCAGGAAAATGGATTGGAAATGAATTGATAGCCGGTACTTCTTATATCTGTAAAGAAAAAGCGGAACCGGTTCTTCCAGCCAGAACCAGAACCGTTTCAAAACCATTTTCCTATAGCGGTACTGTTCGCTATATAAATTTACCGACCAGCTCATACATGTCATACATCACAGAAGCCATCAACAAATGGGGGAAATGCCGTACCGGAGCAATCACTATGTATGGAGCAGGAGTAGGAGTGTATGGGAATAGTGGATATGCCTACACCGGCAGTACTCCCAGCAAGCTTAAGAAACGTATAGAAGAAGCCAACAGCAGCAATGCTGAAATAACAGACATCAACATCACTGAAAATGGCAACTATGTAATTATCTTAGGCGGTTCAGGGTATTGGACTCTTGGTTATCCGGATGCATTCCTCAAAAAACTGGAACAATATCGTACAGGAGATTTAAGAGACGACAATATTCTTTCGGCCTGCTTCAATGATAGAGGAGAATGGGTAGTTATCACGGACAAGCATTACAGCTATTCAAATGAAACCATCAAAAATTTCATACTGAAAGCCGAAGAACTATACGAAGAGGTTTACTATGCCTATATTACCAATTACGGGATGATAGCTTGCTGCAAAAACGGAGTATATTACAAAAACATTCCATCCAATTTGGCAGAGGCATTGAAGAAACTCACATTCAAACCCAAAGTCATCAAGTTTACAGACAATGGATTGTACTTGATTACAGATGGAGAATCACAAAATTATTATTTTATGTAATCACTCATTTTTTTTAAATATAGGCAATAGGTTATAGCATAGGACTTTCCATGTCGTCAAATGGCTAAATACAACGTTAAAAAAAGTCGTTCAGTCCCGTTAAAGCACCATGCCGTTTTTAAGTGTTGTAACTTCGCACCGTGGTCACAAAGAAACAGGTCTCGCTAACTGACGAGTGAACGAAACCGCAAGTAACAACCATTAAAAACAAAAAACATTATGGCATTTCGTTATGTAGTAAAAAAGAGAATGGTAGGCATTGGTACCAAAACCGAGAAGTATGTAGCTGCTTCTTATTCCGTAGCAAATATTGATTTTGATAGATTATGCGACCAGGTGACCAGTCAAGGGATGGTGCCAAGAGGTATCGTAAAAGCCGTATTGGACGGTATGATTGACGCGCTCTGCACCTATGCCAGCATCGGTGCAACCGTACGGCTGGGAGACTTCGGAAGCCTCCGACCGGGATTGAACGGCAAAAGCCAGGAGGATGCAAAGTCTGTAACGGCTGATGTCGTTTACCGCCAGAAACTGATTTTCGTGCCGGGACAACGTTTGAAGAACATGATGAAACAATCGGGCATCACACGATTGGTAACCGGCTCTGAAATCGTGCCGGACAATGAAGAAAATCCCGGAGGAAACGAAAGCGGAGGCGGCGGCAATGATGGTGACCAAGGTGAAAATCCATTAGGATAAACTGATAGAGTTTTATCAAGGAAACAAACAATTCCACAGAGGAGGCTTCATGACAAGTCTCCTCTGTTTATTTATATGACCTGTTTCGCTATCCATGCACAAGCCTCAGCATCAGCCAACGCATGATGATGATGTTCCAACTGATAGCCACAGCAAACAGCCACTGTATGCAACTGATAGTTAGGCAATCCCTTTATAGCACGACGTGATGCCTGCAAAGTACAATAAAACTCATAATCCGGATAATCCATGCAGTAAGTACGGAAAACAGCTTTCAGGCAGCTTTCATCAAAGGCCTTGTTGTGCGCTACCAATGGCAAGCCTTCAATGCGTGGAGCTATTTCCTGCCACACAACGGGAAAGATAGGAGCATCCTGGGTATCTGCCAACGTCAGACCATGCACGCGGGTATTCCAATAAGTGTAATACTCCGGTTCGGGACGGATGAGGCTATAATAATGGTCCACAATCTCTCCATCACGTACGATAACCACTCCTACACTACAAACGCTGGTACGCTGTTCGTTGGCCGTTTCAAAATCAATGGCAGCAAAATCTTTCATCCGATATGGTTTTATAGTCGCCAAAGATACGAAAAATTCACTCTGTTCCTTTCATTCTACACCTGGTTTCCATTATCTTTGTCCCCCGGACAAAGGTTAAAATATCATGGAACATCCACTTTCGCAATTCAAATATTGTCCGAAATGCGGTTCAGCCCATTTCGAAGTTCATAACGAGAAGTCGAAGCAGTGCGCCGACTGCGGTTTCGTCTACTACTTCAACCCCTCTTCCGCCACCGTCGCCTTGATACTGAACGAGCGCGACGAGCTGTTGGTGTGCCGCCGCGCCAAAGAGCCTGCCAAAGGGACGCTGGACCTCCCCGGAGGCTTCATCGACATGACCGAGACCGGTGAGGAAGGCGTTGCCCGCGAAGTAAGAGAAGAAACCGGCATGAAGGTGGCAAAGGCCGAATATCTCTTCTCCCTGCCCAACATTTACATCTATTCCGGCTTCCCCGTACACACGCTGGATATGTTTTTCCGTTGTACGGTGGAGGACACCTTGCACTTCAAGGCGATGGACGACGCGGCAGACCTCTTCTTCCTCCCCTTGAAAGATATCCGTACGGAAGAGTTCGGGCTCGGCTCCATCCGCAAAGGAGTGGGTATCTTCCTGGAAGACATGCGGAAGAACAAAAGCGAATGATTATTCGTTCCTATTATGGTATATATCCTAAAAAAGCCAAACAAGTGTAACATTTCCGGGTTAAAACCCGTATTTTTGTAAAATACCTATTCTAACAAAAGAAGATGAAACATAAAATCTCCCGAATATTGTGCACAGCACTCTGTTGCGCACCTTTACTCGCCTCAGCACAAACAAGCGAGAAGAGTACTTCTCCCAAGCGACTCTACAAGGAAGGACAAACGCTGTTCCAGCAAAAGGCCTATGCTGCCGCCATCTCCCCGTTGCAAGCTTATGTACACCAGATGAATGCAGACGGCAAGCCTCTGCCCGCTACCGGCGAGCGGCAAGAAGCGGAATACATGCTGGTATGCGCCGCATACGAGCTCAGAGACCCCAAAAGCATAGACTTGCTCCGCGCCTTCCTGGACGAATATCCTGATACTCCCCATGCCAACCGCATCTATGCATTAATCGCCTCCTCCTATTTCTTCGAAGGCAATTATGACGATGCCCTCGCCATGTTCAACTCTGCCCGCCTCGACCTTCTGGGTACCGAGGAGCGTGACGACATGACCTACCGCCTTGCCACCTGCTATCTGAAGACGGGCAATGTAAAGGAAGCAGCCATCTGGTTCGAGACCCTGCGCAGCACCAGCAGGAAATATGCAGCGGACTGTGCTTACTACATCTCTTATATCCGATATACCCAAGGACGGTATGACGAAGCGCTCAGCGGTTTCCTGCCTCTGCAGGACAATGCCAAGTACAAGAACCTGGTCCCCTATTACATCGCCGAAATCTACTTGCTGAAGAAACAGTACGACAAGGCGGAAATTGTAGCGCAAAATGCTTTGTCGGCCCACCCCGACGGTCTGAGCTACACGCACACGGCGGAGCTGAACCGCATCCTCGGTACAGCCGAATACCATTTCGGGAAATATCACGAAGCCATAAAGTCCTTCGAGCAATACCTGGAGCACAATGCCGAATCTGCCACTCATAGAAGAGATGCCCTCTACATGCTGGGTATGTCCTATTATCAATGCGGCGTGTATTCCCAAGTTCCTGCCATCCTTGGCGAAGTGACTACCGAGAACGACGCTCTCTCCCAAAATGCCTACCTGCACATGGGACTGGCTTACCTGCAACTGGCCGACAAGACCAAGGCACGTATGGCCTTCGAGCAGGCTGCCGCTTCCAATGCCGACCCGAAAATCAAGGAACAAGCCGCCTATAACTACGCCTTATGCATTCACGAGACCTCCTATTCCGCTTTCGGCGAATCGGTGACCGTCTTTGAGAAATTCCTAAACGAATTTCCAAACTCTCCTTATGCCGAGAAAGTCAGCAACTACCTGGTGGAAGTGTACATGAATACACGCAGCTACGATGCCGCACTCAAATCCATCGACCGCATCTCCCATCCCAGCAAAGCCATTCTGGAAGCCAAGCAGAAGATTCTGTTCCAACTCGGGACCCAGTCTTTTGCCAACACGCAGTTCGAGCAAGCCATCGGTTACTTCAACCAAAGCGTCACGCTGGGACAATACAACCTCCAGACCAAGGCAGACGCCCTCTACTGGCTCGGCGAGTCTTATTACCGCCTGAACCGGATGAGAGAAGCCGCCCGCAATTTCAACGAATATCTGTCACTCACCCGGCAGAGGGATACGGAAATGTTTGCCCTTGCCTACTATAACCTGGGCTACATCGCTTTCCACCAGAAAGACTATTCGACGGCAGAGAACCGTTTCCGCAACTTTGTCCAACTGGAGAAAGGTGAAAACCCGACCGCATTGGCAGATGCCTACAACCGTATCGGTGACTGCAACCTGCACGTCCGCCGCTTCGACGAGGCCAAGCAATACTATACAAAAGCAGAAAGTCTGGGAACACCTGCCGGAGACTACTCTTACTATCAGCTGGCCCTTGTAGCCGGCCTGCAAAAAGACTATTCCGGAAAGGTTACTTTACTGGACCGCCTTGCCGTCAAATATCCCAATTCGCCTTATGCCATCAATGCCCTTTACGAAAAAGGGCGCTCCTACGTACAGAGCAACAACAGCCCCCAAGCTATCGCCGCCTTCCGCGAATTGCTCGGCAAGTATCCCGAGAGTCCCGTCAGCCGTAAAGCCGCCGCCGAAATCGGTCTGCTTTACTACCAGAACGACGACTATGACCGTGCCATAGAAGCCTACAAACATGTAGTCACCCAATATCCCGGAAGCGAGGAAGCCCGCCTTGCCATGCGCGACTTGAAGTCCATCTACGTAGATGCCAACCGCGTGGATGAGTTTGCCGCCCTTGCCGCCCAAATGCCGGGAGAAATCCGCTTCGAACCCAGTGAGCAAGACTCGCTGACTTACATCGCTGCCGAAAAAGTGTATATGAAAGGCGAAGCCGCACCTGCCAAAGAGAGCTTCACCCGCTATCTGCAAAGTTATCCGGGAGGCGCTTTCAGCCTGAATGCACACTACTACCTCTGCGTCATAGGCAAAGAGCAGAAAGATGACGAGGCGGTATTGGAACATGCCGGAAAACTGCTGGAATACCCCGACAACCCATATTCTGAAGAGGCTTTGCTGATGCATGGAGAAATTCTGTTCAACCGCCAGCAATATGACCTGGCATTGGCCGACTACAAGAAATTGCAGGCCAAAGCCACCACGGCAGAGCGCCGCCAGCTTGGCGCTATCGGTGTACTGCGCTGTGGAGCACTGATGCATGATGATGCGGAAGTCATCAACGCCGCCACAGCCTTGCTTGCCGAAGCCAAGCTGTCTCCGGAGCTCCGGAACGAGGCATTGTACTACCGTGCCAAGGCATACCTCAACCAGAAAGCCGACAAGAAGGCAATGGATGACCTTCAGCTGCTGGCCAAAGACACCCGTACCCTTTATGGAGCCGAAGCCAAATATCTGGTGGCATTACAATGGTACAACGCCGGTAATTATGCCTCTGCAGAAAAGGAAATCCTTAATTTCATCGACCAGAGCACACCGCATGCCTACTGGCTGGCACGCAGTTTCATCCTTCTGTCTGATGTATATGTAGCCATGGACAAGAAGCTCGATGCACGCCAATACCTATTGAGCCTGCAGCAGAACTACCAGGCCGACGACGATATAGCAAGCATGATTAACGAAAGACTGGAGAAATTGAAGTAAGAAATATAGCACATTATGAAAAAGAAACAATATATCCTCGCAGGAACTATGCTTGTCTCCCTCTCTTTGGGAGCACAAGCCCAGACACAACCCCAAGACACCACCATGAACCGTACGGTAGTCGTGGAACAAGAATATAATCCGGACATCATGGACGCCTCCAAAGTGAACGTGCTTCCCAAGGTGGAACCTCCTACCGTCAGCAAAAAGGCGGTGGAATATGACGCCACCCTGATGCCGGCAACCCATATCCCGGCAGGTATCATGCAAGCCTATACCGGAAAAGAGACGCAGGCGAAAGCGCTGCCCGGATATGTACGCTTGGGATACGGTAACTACGGTAACCTCGATGTACGCGCCAACTACCTCTTCTCCTTATCCCCCAAAGACCGCCTCAACCTGACATTCACAATGGATGGCATGGATGGCAAACTGGACTTGCCGGATAATGGCGGGAAGTGGAATTCATTCTACTACCGTACCCATGCTGCCATGGATTATGTACATGCCTTCAGCAAAGTCGATTTGAATATTGCCGGAAAGTTCAACCAAAGCAATTTCAACTTCCTGCCCGACTTCGTCAGCAACAAGCAGAAATTCGTTTCGGGCGATGTACATTTCGGGGTAAGTTCCACGAGCGACGATATGCCTCTCCAATTCCGCGCCGAAACCAATTTGCTGGTCTACCAGCGCCAACACGACCTCATGGTGAGCAATATCAAAGAAAATATCGTGCGCACCAAAGCCGATGTCACCGGTTCCATCTCCGATGAGCAGACCATCGGTATGGCTTTTGCCATGGACAATACATTCTACAGCGACGGACGTTTCGAGAATCACACCGACGTAGACTTCAATCCATACTATCTCTTTCAGAATGACGACTGGAAAATACGTCTCGGCGCACACGTCGACCTGGCTTTCGGCTTCGGCAAGAAGTTCCGCGCCGCTCCCGACGTAGAAATACAATACATCTTCTCGGACAGCTACATCCTCTACGCACAAGGTAAGGGAGGACGGCTACAGAACGATTTCCGCCGTCTGGAAACCATTACGCCTTATGGCATTACAAACCAGCAGCTTGACAATACCTACGAACAGCTCAACGCAGCCATCGACTTCAAGGCAAGCCCGGTCAGCGGATTGTGGTTCAACCTATACGGTGGGTATCAAGATTTGAAAAACGACCTGATTGACACTCCGACTGTCAAGTCCGACGGGATAAGCAATGTTTTCCTCACAGAAGACACCAAGAACCTCTACGCCGGAGCCGACCTGAGCTACAACTACAAGGATGTTTTCTATCTCGCCGCCAATGCCGTCTATCGCCATTGGACAACGGACTCAGACGGTTCTGATGTCGTAGTAAGTTTCAAACCGGCCGTAGAAGGCAATCTCAATCTCAAGGTACGCCCCATCTCCCCACTGCTTGTCGGCATCGGCTATCAGCACATCTCACGCCAAGGCGTGGAGGGCAACAAGGCAGACCCCGTCAGCAATCTCTATCTAAACGGCAGTTACGAACTCTTCAAAGGAATCTCCGTGTATGCGCGCGTGAACAACTTGCTGAACAAAGATTACCAGTACTACTGGGGATACCCTTCAGAAGGTCTCAGTTTCTTAGGTGGAGTAAGCTTCCTCTTTTAATAGAGGCAGCACAAGCCGAAGCTCTAATTTGAACAAAAAAGGTCATTTTTGCTAAATTCTCCTTATATTATAAGGTGGGAAGAATCTTTTTTTCCTACTTTTGCGGGCGAATTCAGTGGCGGGAGTCACTAAAAAACAGAAATTTATGCAGAAAAACCTTGTCATAGTCGAGTCTCCGGCGAAAGCAAAAACCATCGAGAAATTCCTTGGAAAAGATTTCAAAGTCCTTTCCAGCTACGGCCATATACGTGATTTGAAGAAAAAAGAATTCAGTATTGACGTAGACAAAGACTTCAAACCGCATTACGAGATACCGGCGGATAAAAAGAAACTCGTAACCCAGCTGAAAGAAGAAGCCGAGCAGGCAGAAACCGTATGGCTGGCTTCCGATGAGGACCGCGAAGGGGAAGCCATCGCATGGCACTTGTACGAAGTGCTGAAACTGAAACCGGAACACACCAGACGTATCGTCTTCCATGAAATCACCAAAGGTGCCATCCTGAAAGCGATAGAAAATCCCCGTGACATTGACATCAACCTGGTCGATGCCCAGCAAGCCCGACGTATCCTGGACCGTATCGTAGGTTTTGAACTTTCACCGGTATTGTGGAAGAAAGTGAAACCTGCCCTTTCTGCAGGCCGTGTACAGTCCGTAGCCGTCCGTCTCATTGTAGAGCGCGAACGCGAGATACATGCATTCCAAACCGAAGCATCTTACCGTGTTACCGCCGTATTCCTCGTTCCGGACACTGACGGCAAAACAGTGGAAATGAAAGCCGAACTGGCGCACCGGCTCAAGACAAAGGCAGAAGCCCGGAAATTGCTGGAGAGCTGTAAAGCAGCTACGTTTACCATCAGCGACATCACTACCCGTCCGCTGAAGAAAACTCCCGCCGCCCCGTTCACCACCTCTACCTTGCAGCAGGAGGCTGCCCGCAAACTGGGATTCACCGTGGCACAGACCATGATGGTGGCGCAACGTCTGTACGAATCCGGATTGATAACCTACATGCGTACCGACTCCGTCAACCTTTCCGAACTTGCCGTCAACGCCAGCCGTGAAACCATCTCCAACCTGATGGGCGAACGTTACGTACACAACCGCCACTTCGCCACCAAGACCAAAGGAGCGCAAGAAGCCCACGAAGCTATCCGCCCCACCTATATGGAGAATGCCAAGATAGAAGGTACCCCGCAGGAAAGAAAGCTGTACGACCTCATCTGGAAACGTACCATCGCCTCGCAGATGGCAGATGCCGAAGTGGAAAAGACAACCGTAACCATTGCTATCAGCAACGAGACGGAGACTTTCACTGCAACCGGCGAAGTGGTGAAATTCGACGGTTTCCTCCGTGTCTACCGCGAATCATACGATGATGACGTAGAAACCCAGGAAGATGAGGCACGCCTACTGCCCCCTCTGAAAAAAGGACAGAAGCTCGAACATGAAGGTATCACCGCTACCGAACGTTTCACCCAACACCCTCCCCGCTACACGGAAGCAAGCCTTGTGCGCAAATTGGAGGAACTGGGTATCGGACGTCCGTCTACCTATGCTCCGACCATTTCCACCATCCAGCAACGTGAATACGTGATAAAAGGAGAAAAAGCAGGTGAAGAACGCACCTACAATGTGCTTAACCTGCAGGGTAATGAAATAACGGACAACAACCATACAGAAATCACCGGAACTGAAAAGTCAAAACTGATGCCGACAGACACCGGTATTGTGGTCAATGACTTCCTGATAGAGTACTTCCCGGACATCCTTGACTACAACTTCACTGCGAGCGTCGAAAAGCAATTCGACGAAATAGCCGAAGGTGACAAGCAATGGACCGCCATTCTGAAAACATTCTATAAGAAATTCCATCCTTCGGTGGAGAACACGCTTGCCGCGAAAACCGCCCACAAGGCAGGCGAACGGATTCTAGGAACAGACCCCGTCAGCGGAAAACAAGTGTCTGTAAAAATCGGACGTTTCGGCCCAGTAGCACAGATAGGTACTGCCGAAGATGAGGAAAAGCCCCGTTTCGCCCAGGTAAAAAAAGAAATGTCCATCGAGACCATTACGCTGGAAGAAGCGCTGGAGCTGTTCAAACTTCCCCGTACTCTCGGAGAGTACGAAGGCAAGAATGTAGTCGTAGGTGCGGGACGTTTCGGACCTTATATCCAGAACAACGGCTTGTATGCCTCGTTACCCAAGACAATGGACCCGATGACTGTTACGCTGGAAGAAGCTATTGAACTTTTGCAAAAGAAACAAGAAGCAGAAGCCCAGAAACATATCAAGAAGTTTGAGGAAGAACCGGAACTGGAAATCCTGAATGGACGCTATGGCCCTTACATCGCTTATAAAGGCAGCAACTACAAGATTCCTAAAGACATCATCCCTCAAGACCTGAACCTTCAGGCTTGTCTGGAAATTGTGAAACTGCAAAGCGACAAGGATACGGGCAAGTCTAAGCGGACTGCAAAGGCGGTGAAAGCAACGAAAACGACTAAAACAACCGCCAAGGCAACTGCCAAAACAAGCAAGACAAAATAGGACTTAGTCTACACGTATAAAATGGGAGAAAGGAGACGATAATTTAAACTTCTATTATTTCTACCACAAGAATAAATATTGCACTATAAAAAAATAAGCCCGAAGAAGTATCCTCGGGCTTATTCTTTTATAGTACAATGTTTACATCCTATCCGGCACCTCAATTCCCAGCAATCCCATACCTAAGCGTACCACCTTGGCTACATTCTCGGACAATGCAAGGCGGAATACCTTCACTGCTTCGTTCTCCTCACGCAAAATGCTGAAGTCATGGTAGAACTGGTTATATTCCTTCACAAGGTCATACGTATAGTTTGCAATGATGGACGGACTGTAATCCTCACCTGCCTGCTTCACAATAGCGGCAAAGTCGGCAACCATCTGTATCAGTCCCTCTTCCTTCTCACTCAGTTCAATGCCGGCAGGCAACTGGGCAGGGATTTCGATACCGGCCTCTTTTGCCTTGCGGAGAACAGACTGGATACGTGCATAAGTATATTGGATGAACGGTCCCGTATTACCATTAAAGTCGATGGACTCTTTTGGATTGAATGTCATGTTCTTGCGGGCATCCACTTTCAGGATGAAGTACTTTAAGGCACCCAGACCAACGATACGGGCGATATTGTCTGCCTCTTCCTTTGTCAGACCATCCAGCTTACCCAGTTCATTGCTGGTTTCCTTGGCTGTATCAATCATCTCCGCCATCAGGTCGTCAGCATCAACCACGGTACCTTCGCGGCTCTTCATCTTGCCCTCGGGAAGTTCCACCATACCGTAAGAGAAGTGCACCAACCCTTTACCCCATTCGAAGCCCAGTTTGTCGAGCAGGATGGACAATACCTGGAAATGGTAATTCTGTTCGTTGCCTACCACATAAATCATCTTGTCGATGGGATAATCTGCAAAGCGGAGTTTAGCAGTACCTATATCCTGCGTCATGTAGACGGATGTACCGTCCGCACGCAACAGCAGCTTGTGGTCCAACCCCTCACCCGTGAGGTCTGCCCATACAGAGCCATCTTCTTTCCGGTAGAAGAAGCCTTTCTCCAGGCCCTCCATTACCTTCTCCTTACCTTCGAGGTACGTGTTTGATTCGTAATATATCTTATCAAAAGTTACACCCATCATACGGTAAGTCTCGTCAAAACCTGCATACACCCAGTCGTTCATTTTCTTCCAGAGCGCACGTACTTCCGGGTCATTGGCCTCCCACTTTACCAGCATTTCACGAGCCTCCTTCATCAAAGGAGATTCAGTTTCCGCCTTGGCTTTGGCTTCTTCCTCATTCATGCCTTCGCTTTGGAACTTGGCCATCAGTTCTTTCACTTCCGCTTTATAATGCCTGTCGAAGGAAACATAGTAATCGCCAATCAAGTGGTCTCCCTTCTTGCCGGATGATTCGGGAGTTTCACCATTCCCGTACTTCTGCCATGCCAACATGGACTTGCAGATATGAATTCCACGGTCATTGACAATATTTGTCTTTACTACCTTATTACCGTTAGCAGCCACTATATTAGCCAGCGCATTTCCCAAAAGATTATTGCGTACATGTCCCAAATGAAGCGGTTTGTTGGTGTTGGGAGAAGAATACTCAATCATCACCAATGGAGAGTTGTCAGTAGCAGCCACGATACCGTACTGCTTGTCCGCATGAATGCCATTCAACAATTCTATCCACGCAGAGGAGGCAATGGTCAGGTTCAGGAAGCCCTTGATGACATTAAATGCTGCAACCGAAGGCTCGTTTGCCTGCAAGTATTCACCGATTTCCTGGGCCGTCTGCTCCGGTCCTTTCTTGGACATACGGAGAAAAGGGAATACAACCAGCGTGAGGTGTCCCTCAAATTCTTTCTTGGTTTTCTGCAACTGCACTTGTGCGGCAGGAACATCCTGTCCGTAAAGCGCTTTCAGTCCGCCGATGACGGACGATACCAGTTTCTGTTCTATATTCATGATTCAAATGTATTTTCCTGCGTGCAAAGATAGCGTAAACCGAAATCAGTACAAAACAAGCAGGCTTGTTTTTATGGCCTCACAAGATATTCAACATACAAAGAGGGGACGCTCTTTGTAAAACGTCCCCTCTTTGTATGTTGAGTATACTGTTCTTATTCAGCTGTCAATTCCGTACCTGGTTTGAATTTAACAACTTTCTTTGCAGCAATCTCGATAGGCTTTTTAGTAGAGGGGTTGATACCCATACGCGCTCCTCTTTCCACCACACTGAAAGTTCCAAAACCAACCAATGATACTTTATCACCGGCCTTCATTGCCTTAGTGACTGATGCGATAAATGCATCCAATGCTTTCTTTGAATCAGTCTTTGACAAACCAGACTCCGCTGCCATAGCGCTAATAAGTTCCGCCTTATTCATAATGCTTAAAATTAATTAATATGTTACACAAAAGATATTTTTACTTTTCATCACAAACCTCCACAAAAATAGAGCAATATTTCTGAATATCAAATAAAAACATTAAAAAAATATTGGAAAACAACGAAAAAGAAGGAATAGAATCTGCTTTTTCTGTTATAGAACAGAATTTATTCGTATTTTTGCCGGAGAAAGCAAAAACAGACAACTGTTTTTGAACTGTAAAATGAATTGAAACAACAGATTATGAATACTATACCTACTGTAACCAAAAACCTTTTAATCATTAATGTGCTGATGTTTCTGGGCACCATTGTCGCCCAAAGCTACGGCATCGACCTCGCCCAATATCTGGGATTGCATTTTTTCCTTGCCGAAGATTTCAATGCAGCACAATTGATAACATATATGTTCATGCACGCCGGATTCGCGCACATATTTTTCAACATGTTTGCTGTATGGATGTTCGGACGTATTTTAGAGCAGGTATGGGGGCCAAAACGATTTCTGTTCTACTATCTGGTGTGCGGTATAGGAGCCGGAATTATCCAGGAGGTGGTACAGTATATTCATTATGAGACAGTACTTTCCGCCTATGACAGCGTAAATACTGGCATGGCCATCATCCCGATGGAGGAATATCTCAATATGATGACTACCGTGGGAGCTTCGGGAGCAGTATACGCCATTCTGCTGGCATTCGGCATGTTGTTCCCCAACCAGCAAATGTTCATCTTCCCGTTACCGGTTCCCATCAAGGCCAAATATTTTGTTATCGGATATGCCTTGATTGAACTTTATGCCGGATTTGCAAACAGTGCAGGAGACAATGTGGCTCACTTCGCACATCTGGGTGGTATGGTATTCGGCTTTATCCTAATTATGTACTGGAGAAAAAAGAACAGAGGAAATGGCTACTATTATAACTGATTTGAAAGAAACCTTCCGTAGGGGGAACATTTATATCCAACTGATTTACATCAATGTAGCGGTATTCATACTTACTACGCTAACCGAAGTCATGTTCCAGTTGTTCAACCGGAGCATAGCAGGCGTATTCGAATGGCTGGAACTGCCGGCATCAGTCCTACGCTTCATCCTGCAACCATGGTCACTACTGACATATATGTTCATGCATGCAGGATTCATGCACATTCTTTTCAATATGCTGTGGCTTTACTGGTTCGGTGCACTGTTCCTGAGTTTCTTCTCTGCAAAGCATCTGCGGGGTGTATACATTCTGGGAGGAATTTGCGGCGGTCTGCTCTATATGGCCGCCTATAACATTTTTCCGTATTTCCGTCCCATGACAGACTATTCTTTCATGCTGGGCGCCTCTGCCTCTGTACTTGCCATTGTAGCCGCCACCGCCTATCGCGAGCCCAACTATCCGATAAGGCTGCTGCTGTTCGGAACCATCCGGCTGAAATACCTGGCACTCATCGTTATAGGCACCGATTTACTGTTCATCACCTCCAGCAATGCCGGTGGACACATCGCACATTTAGGAGGTGCGCTGGCAGGGGTATGGTTTGCCGCCAGCCTCAGCAAAGGCAGTGACCTGACCTCATGGATAAACAAATGTCTGGATGCCTTAGTTTCCATCGTCAGCTTCAAACCCCGAAAACCGAAAATGAAAGTACACTACGGTACTGGCAAACAAAAAGATTATGATTACAACGCACGGAAAAAAGCCCAATCCGACGAGATAGACCGCATTCTCGACAAATTAAAGAAATCGGGATACGAAAGCCTTACTACAGAGGAAAAGAAAAGCTTGTTCGACGCGAGTAAACGTTAAACCAATGGAAAACGGAAAATGAAAAATGAGAAATGAGAATATAACCGCCACTCTTATTTTCAGTTTTCACCTTTCAATTTTCAACTATTATAATGAAGCATCTCGGTAATTTTGTCGCTCTTCTGATTTTAGCGGTCAATGCCTTGTTTACGGGCCTATTACTGTTCACCGCCTATAGTCCGCACATCCAGCCGGTCACACATCCGGTGCAATCGTGCCTGGGGCTGACATTTCCCGTGTTCCTGATGATAAATGCCGGCTTCCTCATTTTCTGGCTGGTCATCCAGCGCTATAGGTCGGCTTTGCTGCCCCTGATAGGGATGTTGCTCTGCTATTCGCAGATACGCACCTATCTGCCCATCAACTTCCATACAGACCACTTACCGGAAACAAGTATCAAACTGCTCTCCTACAACATTATGGGATTTGACGGTGCCGCTAAGCAAGATGGCAAAAACCCGATATTGACCTATTTGAAGGAAAGTGGCGCCGATATCCTCTGTCTGCAGGAATATTCCACAGTACAATCCTCAAAGCATCTTTCGCAAAAAGACGTAGAGCGGGAACTCAAGGCATATCCATACCACCGCATCAACACAGTGGGTAGCGGAAAGGGACATACCAACAAGATAGCATGTTACTCTAAATTTCCGATTCTCTCGTCACGCATATTGGATTATCCCAGCGAATACAACGGTTCGGTACTCTATGAAATCAAGATTGGGGAAGACACGGTTACCCTCATCAACAATCATCTGGAGTCCAACAAACTGACCAAAGCCGATAAAGTCGTGTACGAAGACATGCTGAAATCTCCCGAAAAGGAAAAAGTGAAAAGCGGCGCACGCCTGCTCATACGCAAGCTGGCAGAAGCATCGGCCATCCGTGCCCCGCAGGCTGACACTATTGCACATGAAATAGCCGCTTCACCGCATCCTTACATTATTGTGTGCGGCGATTTCAACGACACCCCCATCTCCTATGCCCACCGCACCATCGCCCAGGATTTGGACGACGCATTCACCCAATCAGGACGAGGGTTGGGCATCTCCTACAACCAAAACAGATTCTATTTCCGGATAGACAACATACTGACAAGCAAGAACCTGAGAGCCTACAATTGTACAGTAGACCGCTCCATCAAAGAGTCAGACCACTATCCGATATGGTGCTATATCACTAAGAGATATTGAAAATTAATACTTAAACATTTAATACTTAGAAAACAATGTTCAAAAAATGTATTCTAATTTTAGCAGCAAGTTGTATGATGTACTCCTGTGCCACCCAGACGGAAAGCAATCCGTTCCTTACTGAGTTTCAAACACCCAATGGCGTGCCTCCATTCGATAAAATCAAGTTGGAGCACTATGAACCCGCATTCCAGAAAGGTATAGAAGAGCAGAACGCCAATATCCAAGCCATCATTGACAATACGGAAGCCCCTACTTTCGAAAATGTCATTGTCGCCCTCGACAACAGCTCTCCCACCCTGGACCGTGTAGGCGGTGTATTTTTCAACCTGACGGAGGCCGAAACTACCGATGAACTGACAGCCCTTTCCATGAAACTGGCTCCGACATTGGCCGAACACGAAGACAACATCTCCCTCAACCAGGAGCTTTTCAAGAAAGTGGATGCTGTCTACAGCCAGAAAGATGCTCTCGGCCTGACCCGCGAACAACAAAGGCTGCTGGAAAAGACCCATAAGAAATTTATCCGTTCCGGCGCCAATCTTCCGACCGACAAGCAAGCCCGTCTGCGTGAAATCAACAAGCAGCTTTCCACACTCGGAATCACGTTCAGCAACAACATCCTGAACGAAAACAACGACTTCAAGCTTTATGTAGGAAAAGAGGAAGACCTCGCCGGACTTCCCCAATGGTTCCGCGAAAGCGCCATGGCTGAAGCCCGTGCCACCGGACAAGAAGGCAAATGGCTGTTTACCCTCCATAATGCAAGCCGCCTGCCTTTCCTCCAATACTCCGCCAACCGGCCGCTACGCGAACAGATGTACAAGGCCTACATCAACCGCGGCAATAACAATGACAAGAACGACAACAAGAAAATCATTGCCAACATCGTAAGCCTGAGACTTGAAAAGGCACAACTGCTGGGTTTCGACTGTTACTCCAACTTTGTATTGGACAATACAATGGCAAAGAATTCCACCGCCGTGATGGACTTCCTCAACAACTTGTGGAGTTATGCACTCCCCAAAGCAAAAGCCGAAGCAGCCGAACTGCAAAAGCTGATGGACAAGGAAGGCAAAGGAGAGAAACTTGAAGCATGGGATTGGTGGTACTACACCGAAAAACTCCGTAAGGAGAAATATAACCTCGAAGAAGAAGAGATTAAGCCCTACTTCAAGCTGGAAAACGTACGTGAAGGCGCCTTTGCCGTTGCCAATAAGCTCTATGGCATCACGCTGACAAAGCTCGAAGGTATCCCCGTCTATCATCCCGATGTAGAAGTGTTTGAAGTGAAAGCCGCAGACGGCTCACAAGTAGGTATCTTCTATGTAGATTACTTCCCCCGTCCCGGCAAAAGCGGTGGTGCCTGGATGAGCAATTACCGCGAACAACAAGGCAGTATACGTCCATTGGTATGCAACGTATGCAGCTTCACCAAGCCCGTAGGCGACACTCCTTCCCTGCTGACCATCGACGAAGTGGAAACTTTGTTCCATGAATTCGGCCATGCCCTGCACGGATTATTGACCCAATGCCAGTATAAAGGTACTTCAGGCACCAATGTCGTACGCGACTTCGTGGAACTCCCCTCTCAAATCAACGAGCATTGGGCTACCGAACCCGAAGTGTTGAAAATGTATGCCAAGCATTACAAGACCGGCGAAGTCATTCCCGACAGCCTGATTGAAAAGATACTGAACCAGAAAACATTCAACCAGGGTTTCATGACTACCGAATTGCTGGCCGCCGCCATCCTCGACATGAACCTGCATAACCTGACTGATACCGGAGGTCTTGATGTCGTTGCATACGAAAAAGAAGCAATGGACCAACTGGGGCTGATTCCGGAAATAGCTCCCCGCTACCGTACCACATACTTCAACCACATCATCGGCGGTTATGCTGCAGGCTACTACAGCTATCTCTGGGCCAATGTTTTGGACAACGATGCCTTCGAAGCTTTCAAGGAACACGGTATCTTCGACAAGCAGACAGCCGACCTCTTCCGCCAGAATGTTCTGGAAAAAGGAGACAGCGAAGACCCGATGACTCTCTATAAAAACTTCAGAGGAACTGAGCCTCAATTAGACCCGATGTTAAAAAATCGCGGTATGAAGTAAGATTTGTGAAAAAAAAGCTATATTTGCAGCCTTGTATGCAACAGAATTTAATTAAAAAGTAATCATAATAAACTAAAAGTAACATGCAAAACAAAGGATTTGTAAGGGTTTTTGCGATATTGCTCACACTGGTGTGTGTGTTCTATCTCTCCTTCTCTTTTGTAACTCGCCATTACACAAGTAAGGCCAAAGAGTTTGCAAAAGGCGATGTGAAAGTAGAGCAGGACTACCTCGATTCTCTGGCTAATGAGAAAGTGTATTTCGGCAATTGGACGCTGAAACAATGTCGTGAGATGGAAATCAGTTTAGGTTTGGACTTGAAGGGTGGTATGAACGTCATCCTTGAAGTTTCCGTACCCGATGTCATCAAAGTATTGGCTGACAACAAGACTGACGAAGCATTCAACCAAGCATTGGCCACTGCCGCCAAACAAGCTACCACAAGCCAGGATGACGTGATCACCCTATTCGTCAGAGAGTATCACAAGCTTGCTCCGGGTGCTCCTCTTTCACAACTGTTCGCAACCCAACAATTAAAAGACAAGGTAACTCAGAAATCTACCGACGCGGAAGTTGAGAAAGTATTGCGCGAAGAAGTAAAGGCAGCTGTTGACAACTCCTACAATGTACTTCGTACCCGTATCGACCGTTTCGGTGTAGTTCAGCCCAATATCCAGAGTCTGGAAGACAAAATGGGCCGTATCATGGTAGAACTTCCGGGTATCAAAGAACCTGAACGTGTAAGAAAATTATTACAAGGTTCCGCCAATCTGGAATTCTGGGAAACATACACAGCAAAAGACGTTACTCCCTATCTGCAAGCTGCCGACACCAAGTTGCGTGCCATCGTTGCAAGCGAAACTCCGGCAGAAGAGGCAGACAGCGCAGCTACCGAAGCTCCTGCCGTAGCCCAAGCTACCAGCACAGCCGACAGTCTTGCCGCTGCTTTAAAGGGTGAAAACAAGACACAAACCGCTGACCTTGCACAAATAAAGAAAGAACACCCGCTGTTCGCAATCTTGCAAGTCAACCCCAGCGGACAAGGTCCTGTTGTAGCCTATGCCAACTACAAGGATACAGCTGAAATCAACAGATACCTTTCCATGCCGGAAGTTCAGGCCGAAATGCCGAAAGACTTGCGTCTGAAGTGGGGAGTATCTCCTTATGAATATGATCCGAAAGCTCAGACTTTCGAACTTTATGCCATCCGTTCCACAGAACGTAGCGGTAAAGCGCCTCTGGAAGGTGATGTAGTGGTTAGCGCCAAGGACGAATACGACCATTATGGCAAGCCCGCTGTAAGTATGTCCATGAACACTGACGGTGCACGCCGCTGGGCTCAGCTCACCAAGCAGAATATCGGCAAGAGCATCGCTATCGTGCTGGACGGTTACGTTTACTCCGCACCGAACGTAAACAATGAAATCACTGGCGGTAATTCACAGATTACCGGTCACTTTACTCCGGAACAAGCAAAAGACTTGGCAAACGTATTGAGATCAGGTAAGATGCCGGCTCCCGCACATATCGTACAAGAAGACATTGTAGGTCCTTCACTGGGACAAGCTTCCATCAACGCCGGTATCATGTCATTCATCGTGGCATTAATCCTGCTGATGGTTTACATGTGTACTATGTACGGATTCATTCCGGGTATGGTTGCCAACGGCGCTCTCGTACTGAACATGTTCTTTACATTGGGTATCCTCTCTTCCTTCCAGGCTGCATTGACAATGTCCGGTATTGCCGGTATGGTGTTGGCACTGGGTATGGCTGTGGATGCCAACGTATTGATTTACGAACGTACCAAAGAAGAGCTTCGCGCAGGCAAGGGTGTAAAGAAAGCACTGGCTGACGGTTACTCCAACGCCTTCTCTGCTATCTTCGACTCCAACTTGACGTCTATCATCACCGGTATTATCTTGTTCAACTTCGGTACAGGCCCTATCCGTGGTTTTGCCACTACATTGATTATCGGTATCTTGATTTCGTTCTTTACTGCCGTATTCATGACGCGTCTGTTCTATGACCATTTCATGAGCAAGGACAAACTGCTGAATCTGACATTCTCTTCCAAGATTTCAAAGAACTTGATGGCGAATGTACACTTCGACTTCATGGGTAGAAACAAATTGTGGCTGACCACTACGGGAGCTATCATAGTGATATGTATCGCTTTCCTCGCTACCCGTGGATTGAGCCAGAGTATCGACTTCACTGGTGGACGTAACTTCAAAGTACAGTTTGAGAATAAGGTAGAGCCGGAACAAGTTCGCGAGCTTATCTCCAGCAAGTTCGGCGATGCCAATGTCAGCGTTATCGCCATCGGTACGGACGGTAAGACCGTACGTATCAGTACCAACTACCGTATCGAAGAAGAAGGTAACAACATCGACTCTGAAATCGAAGCATACTTATACGAAACATTGAAACCGTTGCTGACTCAGAACATCACTTTAGAAACCTTCATCGACCGCGAAAACCATACGGGCGGAAGTATCATCAGTTCCCAGAAGGTAGGTCCGAGTATCGCAGACGATATCAAGGTTTCAGCCATCTGGTCCGTTGTACTTGCATTGATTGCCATCGGTATTTATATCCTGATCCGTTTCCGCAATATTGCATACAGTATCGGTTCAGTAGCCGCATTGGCTTGTGATACCATCATCATCCTGGGTGCCTACTCCATCTGTTGGGGCTGGATGCCGTTCTCTCTGGAAATCGACCAGACCTTTATCGGTGCCATCCTGACAGCTATCGGTTATTCTATCAATGACAAGGTGGTAATCTTCGACCGTGTACGCGAATTCTTCGGCCTCTATCCGAAGCGTGACAGATTCCAGTTGTTCAATGACTCATTGAACACAACTCTGGCACGTACCATCAATACTTCACTGAGTACCTTGATTGTGTTACTGTGTATCTTCATCCTCGGTGGTGATTCCATCCGCAGCTTCGCATTCGCCATGATTCTGGGTGTTGTATTTGGTACACTGTCTTCTCTGTTCGTTGCATCTCCTATCGCATATCTGCTGATGAAGAACAAAAAAGGTACCGAACCAGCTGTAGAAGTAGCCAAATAAGAATTTAGACAAAAACTATAAACTAAAAAAGGAGGAAATCCGAAATGGATTTCCTCCTTTTTTGTAGTCTCGCCGGAGAACAGAACGGAAAGGAGAATGATGATTCTTACCACATACTATGAAAGTCATATGCGTTTTCCTACGGACATGAAGCTCCTTTGGGAGAGCATCGAATAGGCTCTACCGGCACATCTGCATGCATTGCAGGAAGCTCGGCATAAGGCGTCCCCGTAACAAATATACGGATGTTGCGGCATTTTATCTGTCCTATTACAAGAAAAGAAAGAGGAAGCGGACTATAAAACTATCCGCTGCCACGGTTTTATACTTTCAATTCGAAAGAAGAGCGAGAACAGATTCTCTACAGGAACTTTGTGGAGGTTGGGCTGGAGGCGAAAGCGATGATTGGGGATGTACTTAATAAGAAGGGGGCATCTAAGGTTTTCTGTCATTAAAAATCACTCCAACTGTCCAATCGCCCTAAGGTATTCTATTTCTCGTATTTTGTAATTTGTACGGGCTTCAATATTGTTGCTGTAAGCCTCCTGCCATTGTATCTGCGCTTCCATAACATCAAGGATCGTGGCCATTCCCATTTCATAATTGTTTTGGGTCTGAGAAAGATTATGTTCTGATTCTTCAAGGCCATGCTCTGCTGTACGAATAAGTAGCAATGCACTTTCATAAGCGGATTTGGATTGCTGTGCTTCTATATCCATCAATGAACGATTTTTGTTGAGTTCCACTGTGCTGATTTCGTGTGCCAGTCGTGCGCTCCTTATTTTTTTACGTCCTTCCCCGAAATTGAATATAGGAATGCTTATACTGGCCATTACCATCGGTATTTTCATATCGAGAGATGAACCGGCTAATTTCATGCCCCCCATATATTGATAACCAGCACTAATCCCCACTGTAGGGAGAAAATCGGCACGGGTATTTTTTATCTCCAAATCTTTCAATTCCACTTGCATTTCCTGTATACGGTATTCCGGGCGATTGACAATATCGTGTGATAATTGATTGTTGTAGTTTTGAGTTAAAATAAGTGTGTCGGTGGCAATTATTTGAGCATCCAACTCCAGTCCGATCAGATGGCACAGGGACATACGAGTCAGTTCCCGTCCGCTTTCCGCCCGTTGGAGTTCGTATGTCACATTGCTTCGCCGGGTGCGTACTTTATGCAAATCCTGAGCAGTAGCCATTTTGAGTTCAAAAAAACTGTTGACCTGCTGATGCAACGAATCCAACAATTGAGTATATTGTGTAAGCAGTTTTACCTTTTCCGCTACCGAAACATACATCCAATACGTCTGCTCCACCTCTACCAGTGTATTGATTCGGGTAAGCCTTTTGTTTTCTTCCGAGATTGCTACGCCGGTTTTTGCCATTTTGTTTGCGTTGACAATTTTCCCTCCTGCATATACAGGCTGTTGCAGGGTAATACCTGCCATATACATACCTTTCATACTCATTTCCATACCCACCATACCCATATCGATGTTTTCGAAAATATAGGCATAGGTTGCCGATCCTGATATTTTCGGGAAATAGGCTGTTTTTGCTGCTTGTCGATCTGATACCGCCTTGCCTACCTTGCGGGATGATATTTTTATATCGTCGCTGTTCTCAAGTGCCATTCTCCGGCAATCTTCGATTGATAAACGGGTTTGGGCTTGTACAGCATTGATGCCCAACCATAAAAAGATGGCAGGAATCATAAGTATCGTTTTTCTTAACATGACATTTTCTTATTGGTTCTTATTTATCTGTGGGGAAGATAGTAACAATAACGCGGGCGAAGGTGGTCAACGCCGGAATCCCCGTATCGGTCACTTCAAGGATGAGGTGCAGGGTTTCGGGTTTGTCGACTTTGGGAGCAACAAAGGTAGATTTGCCTGAGTCAACGGCGACAATGTCGATATAGCCATTGTATGTTCCTGCTTCTTTATATTGCCACCAGTAAGCGTTATATTTGGGATAACGTTGCGGAGCTATTTCGACAAAACTTTCTTTATTAAAGCCGAGCTGCTCATAAAGGGCAGAGTATTTCGCCCAGATTCCGTCAATATCAAGGGAATCTGGTTCTGTGATATCGGCATTTAGGGTTACGGTTTCACCGGATTTCACTGTTTTTTCCAGCCCGCCGGGTATGGCGATTACCGGTTTGTGGTTAGCATCTTCATATTTGCCAGCTACACACCACCGGAGTCTGGATTCAAAATCACGGTTGGCTACTTCTACCCACCGCAGGTAACTACCACGGTCTACATCACGATATACGTTTTTTAGTCCTTCTATTTTATAGAACTGTCCGCCCCAACCACCGTAAGTAGGGTCTTCATAACCACGTAATCCGCTACCAAGCGTATAAAGGAACGCAGGTGAATCGCCTTCGCTGATGTAATCCTGTGGATAAAGGGCTGCCAATGGACCGTGATCGTTGTGCAGATAGTTTTTGGCAAAACCGTCGGTATAACGTTGGCTACCGTAATCCCAAGTTCCACTAAAGTAGTAAGACACCAGCAGAGTGACGTCGGGGTGGTAAGTTTCAATGTAGTTTCCAGCGCCATCCTGATACCAGATGTTGTACATAACTGCTTTCTTCACAGCACGCTCGTACTCGGAAGGGTATTGGGTTTTTAACTTTTGGAAAGCTTTGGCTGCGGTGTTACCACCTCCCCAAGCCTGTATATAGACTTTGCGAGGATCGTTTTCCAAAAGAGTTTCAACAATCTTATCGGAACCGGGTGTATCAGCCCAATGCGTGGGGTCTATCATGGATTCAGTTCCGGGTACACGACGGATGACATCTGTATCGACCACAATATGTGTTGAATCTTGGTCACCAAGGAAGAGTTTGCTTCTTAGTTCGTTGGCAGTAGGATAAGCAGGATCGTGTACGATGAGGTTGGGATATACCTGTTCGTAAGCATCAAGTTGCTTTTCTATCCATCCGGCATTACTCCATCCACCCCGTTGAAAAATGGAATTGGTTTGGATAATAGCTACAACTTCCATATCGTTAGCATGGAGCAGGAAGCGGATCATAGAACATTGGTCATCTATCTCTCCGTCAGTCATTGCAATGACACGAGGCTTTTCTGACATTTGAGCATTGGTGTTCACTCCCAAAAGCATAAGTGCCAGAGTTACAAGGATGATTGTTTTCTTTTTCATTCGTAAATATTTATTAGCGAAGTTTTTTTAATTTTGAAAAATAATGAATAAAAAATAGGCAGCAGAATCAGCGTAATTATGGTGCCTGCTGTCAAACCGGCAACTACCACAACTGCCAGACTGGAATACATAGGGTCGAACAGAAGCGGGAGCATGCCAAGTATGGTCGTGGCCGAAGCCATTATTACCGGACGGGTACGATTTACTGTCGAATTAATGACCGCATCATAGGGAACCATTCCTTCTTTTGTAAGGCGCGTAATCTCGTCTACCAATACGATAGAGTTCTTAATCAGCATTCCCATCAATCCCATCGCTCCGATTATACCCATAAATGTGAATGGTGTACCTGTTACAAGCAAAAGGGGGGTGATTCCTATGAATGCGAAAGGCAGACACAGAATAACCAGCAGAACCTTGCGCATATCATTGAACAACCATACAAGAATCAGCACAATCAACACAAGGGCTATCGGCACGAATCCGAAAATATTTTCAAATGCGCTGTTCTGTAATTTCTGTTCTCCTAACCATTTGAGTGAATACCCGGCAGGGAGTTCTATTTGTTCAAACCGATCCTGGATTTCCGACAGTATCTCGCCGGGAGCTTCGCCGGCAAGAGGGTCACACTGTACTTTTATCGCCCGTTTACCGTCGTAACGCGCCACGCTTGTTTCTTCCCACTTAACGCGTTCGTTATTCGTTATCTGACTTAAAGGGATTGTGCGGAACATATTGTCAGTTATATCGTCGGGTGTCGCCGTACCCTGCAATACTCTACCTGTATTTACTTCTTCAAGGCTGGTATTTGGAATCATCCCCCATACCGGTATGTCATTCTGGTCTGTAATGCGACTGTCATCCGAATTCTGGACTTTCAGATTAATAATAACCGATTTGTCATTTTCGTAAATAAGACCTACGGGCAAGCCTTCTGCTGAGGCCAATAAAGCGTTCGCAATATCGCTGCGGTTCATTCCGCTACGTTTGGCGGATTGTTCGGAATAATCCCTGTATATGGATTTTCCCTGAGGTTGCCAGTTGTCGGTAACCGAATAAGCATCCACTATTGCACAATCGCGCATAATTTCTTTGCCTTGCCCGGCCAGCTCTCTTAATATCTGCGGATCGGGACCGGAGAATATGGCCTCAACCGTGTGGCTCGTACTGACTGCGAAATTGTATTTCCGTACCCGAACATACGCATCGGGATATTCTTCCCGCAGTCGTGTCTGGATTTCCGGAAGAAGTCTGTATGCATCGCGGTAATCCTCGAAGTCGATAATCAATTCTCCGTAATTGTCGCCCACCGCATTGATGGAACGCACAAGGCAATATCGGGCGGGGGTTTGCGCCTGACTTGCCGTTATCTTGTTTATCTCGTCATAGTCCGAGAGTTTTTCCGATATTTCCAGCAAATCATGTTTTACCCTGTCAGGGTGCGTTTGCGGTGGCAGGGTATATTCTACATATAACTGGTTATAATCGAAGTCGGGGAAGAATATCGACTTAACCGAAAAGAATCCAACGAAAGCCAGAACCAAACATCCGAAACTTACCAAAAAAGTTGATATTTTATGGTTCATAAAAAAATGAAGCGCCTTTCGGATAACCTTATGAAGGGGTGTGTTGAGTTGATCTTTTATCTTCTCTGGTTTTTTACCGCCGTTTGCACGTGCCGATAAGAATAGTTTTGCAAAGACAGGTATCTGTGTCATGGCAAGCACCCAACTTACCAACAATGATATGGCCAGCACAAAAAACAGATCACGTGCATATTCTCCAGCGGTATCGTTGGATAATCCGACAGGAAGGAAAGTCATTATGGCGATTAAAGTTGCACCCATTAAAGGCCACGCTGTGTTTTCCGCTGTCCGGAACAATGCTTTCTTTGGCGGCAGACCATTTCCCCTGTCTACAAGTATACCGTCGAGAACCACAACCGCGTTATCAACCAGCATACCCATTGCCACAATGAATGCCCCCAATGATATGCGTTGTAATGTTCCTCCTGTCATCAGTAATACGGGAAAAGTCATCAATACGGTCAAAATCAGTCCTGCACCGATAATTAGCCCACCTCTGATGCCCATTGTAAGAATCAGTACAAGCACTACGATGACTACCGATATTACGAGGTTCCAGTTGAAAGAGCCTATTGCGTTCGATACCCTGTCCGGTTGGAAATATATCTTTTCATACTCAAATCCGGCAGGCAACCGCTCTTGGAGCTCCGTCATTCGCGCCTCGACCAGCTTACCTACATCCGTAACCACAACGCCTGGCTCCATCGAAACGCAAAGAGCGATTGCCGGATGACCGTTCACCCAAAAGCCCCTGGTCTGCGGATCGGCATACTCCTTTGCAACTTCGGCAATATCGCCTAACTTTACCTGCCCGCCGGAAGGCGTTTGCATAATAAGGTCTTTCACATCTTCAGCGCTCCTTAGTTTGCCACCGACCTCATTACGCAGCAATTGACCATCCGAATAGTAATGCCCGGCATTGACTGGCTGATTGCGGGCATCGATAGTAGTCATAATTTGCACAGGGTAGATGCTGTTGCGTGCAATCATTTCTTTGGGGAGCTTTATATTTACATTTTCATTCCTTGTGCCAAAGAATGAAATCCGCCTTACTCCTTTCAATTCAAGGAGTTCACGTTTAATAAGCCCGGCATATTCTTCCATTTCCGCAAGCGTATAGCCTTCGGCGGAAAGGGCATAGAACATTCCGTAGATATCACTTACATCGTCTACCACCACTGGAGGATAAGCCCCTGACGGCAACCGTTGCGCGGCTGACTCCACCTTTCTACGAAGAATATCCCAACGTTGTTCGAGACCCTCAACCGGAACAGCCATGTCGATATTGATAGTGATAGTTGACATATTTTCCGAAGAGACCGATTCCATATCGGAAATATTACTGAGTGTCCGTAGTTCATCTTCGAGTACCGATGTAACTTCGAGTTCGACTTCGTGTGCAGAAGCCCCCGGATAGTAAGTTACCACCATTGCTTGCTTGACAGACAATTCAGGGTCTTCCAGTTTCGGCATAATAATGTAGGCGTATATACCGCTGAACACGATCATTACCACGCACGTCCAAAAGAACGTGGCGTTTTTGAAGAAAAAATCAGTCAGTTTCATTATAGTATCCCTCCTACATTTGTTTTGGCGGGTTGTGCGATTACCCGTACTACATCACCTTCATCGAGGGCACTCAACCCCGATTCAACAATATTGTCTGTTTCGTTCAGGCCAGACAGGATGATGATTCGCCCTTTGCTGTCGAGACCGGATATCTCCACGGGTTTTAACTTCACTTCGGAACGGTCATTCACGACCCATACATAACTTTTACCGTTCTGCATAAATACAGATCTGGGCCAAAGGGTATAACCACCTGAATGTTCTCCATTGCGAATTTCCACCGTTACCTCTACATTCATTCCTATCGAAAGAGCGTTCTTCGCATCTGTTTCGGGAAACAGGCGCATCCTGTATAACTGATTGCTGTTAGATTTGGGATTTATCGAGGCTAATTTCAAAGAAAAGTTATTATCTGCCAATAACCGAGAATGACATGAATAACTTATAAAGTTATCTTTTTGCAGGTAAACAGATGCAGGGAGTTCGCTCTCTATTTCTATGTTATTTACATCGACCAATGTAACAACGGCTGTTCCCGTATTGACCATTTCTGCTTTTTCAAAATGAATAGCCTGGATATAGCCCGATATAGGAGAATGAAGTTGGGTGTAGTTGACGGTGTTCCGGTTCGATTCCAGTTGTACTTTCAACTGCTCCAATCCGGCTACGGCTTTTTCATAATCATTGTCGGTTATATTATTTCGACGGTGTAGTTCTTCCAGTCTTGTCATTTCCGTACTCAACTGTCGGTACTGGCTTTCGGTAGCTGCCAGTTGCAGTTGGTAATCCGTATCGTCCAACCTGGCAATGAGCTGTCCTTCACGGATATAGTCACCCTCATCAACGCACAATTGCTTGATTTGTCCGGCTATTTTAAAACCGAGATCAATCTGCTGCGCTGCTTTGACCACTCCGGGGAACGACCGGAATGTATTTCCTGCGATAGGCTCGGCATGTACGATATACACGTTTTTTACAATCGGTTTTTCTTTGACGCCATGGTTCCCACAAGAACAGAGTAGCGCAAAACAAAGGAGAGACAAGCTGAATAGTTTCATTGTTATTACTGTTATTATTATTTTTGTGTAAAGGTGAAGAATTCTCACATGCCATTTAGGCATTATAGTCGTCATTATTGACCAAAAAGTCGGAATCGAGTCATACAAAAGAAAAAATGATTATTTTTGTTGACCAAATTAGACGTTCATGAAAGACAAAGCACAGAATATTGGTTTACGAATGGTGCAGGAGTTCGCCTCTACAGAAGCGTTATCAGACAAGTTCCTTATTTTTGATAACTATACGTCTCCGATGGAACATCTGGGAACTTTTGCCATTACCGGACACCCTGTCAAATTAGATAGCCTCTTAATTGTAATATGCTCGGAGGGGTATGCCCGGTTAATAGTCGGTTTTGAAGAGATTACAGTGCTGGAAAACCACTTTTTGATAGTGATGGAAGGCAAACCTTTCGAGGTGTTGGAATTAAGCAAGAACTTCAAGGCAGAATTGATGTGCTTAAAAGAAAGCCTCTTCGAGTTGCAGGGAAGTCATATACTAAGATTCCTCCACTTAATCAGAGAAAATCCCTGTCAACCGGTATTGGCTTCCAAAAAGCAGGAGTTTGAAGTCCTATTGAAATGTTTGAAACAAACGATGACAGATACCGGAAATATATTTCGTCAACAGATCATTCAATACTATTTATATATCTTGGCTTGTAATATCTTTAATTTGCTTTTAACCAACTACGCTCCGGCAGTTTTATCCCGAAGCGAATCCATTTTTCAGGAGTTCATAAAGAATGTAGAAAAATACTTTCGCAAGGAAAGGAGTGTCGGTTTTTATGCAGACAAACTGAATCTGACCCCGAAATATCTTTCTACTGTGATTCAACAACAAACGGGAAAACATGCAACGGATTGGATTGACAAATATACTATTTTAGAAGCCAAGACCTTGCTTAAATCGTCCACTCTCTCCATCCAACAAATAGCCTATGACTTGAATTTCTCGACTCAATCCCATTTTGGTCGATATTTCAGAAATCATACAGGAATGTCGCCAAAGCTATACAGAAATTCGTAAGTAGATGCTGCTTCCTTTCTATTTTCCCAGCTTGCGCACTTGATCATTGAAGGTTTCACGGTCAATAGCCTTCTGACGGATGTACACCCGTTTGTTATAGACCGTCTGGGTTGACCAGTGGAAGAAATCTGCAATTTTGCTGGAATCCGTAACGCCGAGATGCATTAGTGCGAATATGCGCAATTCCGTGTTTAGCCGCCCCTCTTCCTTGGGGATGATACGGTATTCGGGTTGAAGTAAAGAGTTGAAGTCGCTCACGAAAGAAGGATAGACATGTAAGAAAATAGCATCGAAAGTCCGATAAAACTCCTTTAATTCAGATTCTATCATGATGGGAGAATCCGTAAATTTCAGTAGGTCTTTATACTGCTGGGTTTTCACCTTGTTGTTGATGTTTTTTCGGTATTGGTCAAGCTTACTGATGTAGTCAGAACAGAGGGTGAGCACAAATCCTATATATTCTTCTTTGATGATATTCTGGTCATAGAGTTTTTCATTGGCTTCTTTCAGCAGGTTGTTGGTTTCTGTAATCTGCTGGTGAAGTACGGTGATTTCATGCAGGCTGTTCTTCAACCGTTCATTGGCCGACTCCAACTCTGTATTCGAAGCAGAAAGCAGTCCATTCAGATTCTTCAGTTCTATCCGTTGCCGGCTACGGTGTTTCAAAATTCTGTACGTATATATCAGAGTAAGGGTGAGCAGGCAAGAAACGAATCCGATAACCCATAGCGACCAGCTTAACTGTCTGTTTTTAGCTTTCTTAATTTGCAGACTTGTCTTCTGTATGGCATCAAATGTAGAGAGACAAGAAACCATACGGACCCGATTGTTCATGATATGGGCCATTTCCAGACATAGGGAGATATATTTGTAAGCGCGCTCATTATCCCCTTTTTCATTGAGTAGCGTAGCCAAGTCATGCAATGTAACGTTATCGTTGTTGGCCAGTGTCATATCCATGATGGCGGCTTCTGCCAAACACTCCAGCCTCAGATCCGGTTGATTGTTGTCCCGATATAGTGTGGATAGCATATATAGCAATTTGCTGTTAGCGATGCTGATTGTCTTTGATGTTTCCAAATATACTTTTATTGCAACGATGGAACCGGAATAGTTCCCGGCTCGTAAGTCTTTTAATCCTTTATAAAGAATGTAATAGGGATTTTCATGAGGTAGTACATTCAAGGTAGAATCTATATAAAAGTGTTCTCTCTCGTAATAATAATCTCGCTTATCGCTACCACCGTCTGTATATTCGGCAAATCGGGAGTAGAGCAGAGACATCTGTCCCAAATATTCTATAAGCATACCTCCTGTTAGTTTGTCGTGGTCTATTTGTCGCATCTCTTCAACAGATTCATGCAGTTGTCCAATAATGGCATAAATATATGACCTCTGTATACGACATAGGTTCATCATGTTGTCATCACCCGTCTGTTGGGCAATGACAATATTGGCATTGACATATACGAGTGCCGAATCTATATTGAAATATTGATATTCCTGAAACAAACGTTTGTTGTGTTCATAGCGCGCCTGTAGCGTATTGGGCATAGGTTTACTAGCTATCCGGTTGATAGCCGATTGGCGCTGTTCGATGACTTGAGGGTAGTTCTCTATCAGTGAATCCAGTGTGTTCAACAGGTTTGCAGCCTTGTCGCTATAGAATGCTGCTTTACCTTGTAGGCTACATAGGAAAAGTAACAAAAAGGTTCTGGCAACTGTTTTCATACTTATATTCTTATTTTGCCCTAAAGATACTAAGATATTTGGAAACACTACAGTTTTCATTATCCTATGACGTAAAAAGCAGAATTTTTCACTACACTTTTTCATCCGGATAAGGAAATTAGCCTCATCAAATCGTCTATAAAATCTACTTTTTTATCGTCCAACACAAAGCATAAATCATTGATTATAAAATAAATATATTGAATTAGAATCTACCGTCACCAGCTACCCGCAGTTAGGTTATCTATATTAATATCGTAATTTAGCAGCAGAAACGGAAATTCATTAGAGGAAATTACAATGAATAAGGCAAGAGTTTCGGATTTAGAATCAGAAGTTAGGATTGAAACCTCTTTACATGGTGAAAAGGGAAAATCACCCATCTTCCGTGCCTATGCAGAGTGTATCTCGTGCCTGCGCAAAATGTCTTTTGTGCCTATGAAATCTTAGAATAAAGGATTTGTTCGCAAAAATAAAGCCTTTGTTTCTATAACTAAAGCCTTTATTCATAGAAATAAATCCTTTATTCTAAGATTGCGTCGCATCGAAACGGACTTTGCACCCCATATCGTTTATGTTTGCGTAGGGAGCAGGTTGCAAAGTGTCATCCGAAGCTTTGTGGGCACAGTTGCAGAAGTGTGGTAAGAATGAACATACGGTGTCGCAGAAGATAATGGATATCATAATTCACATATCTATTACAAACTAATAAACCTAAATCCGAAACTTGAGATAAGGTAACTTTATACTAATTACTAATACTTAAAAAACAGAACAATGAATCGTAAATTTAGTTTTAACAAGTCTATGCTATTTGCAGGATTATTGTCTGCCATGACACTGGGAGCAACCTCTCAGGTCTATGCAGTTCAGAGTCCTGATGTGCAGAAGATGCAGCAACAGACGGTAAAGTTGACAGGCAATGTATCCGATGCAATGGGTGCCATTATCGGCGCCAGTGTGATAGAACAAGGTACAACCAACGGTGTGATTACCGATATTGAAGGTAATTTCACGCTAACGGTCAACCGGGGAGCCAAACTCGAAATCTCCTATGTAGGCTATAAGACCCGCGTTATAGAAGTAACAGATGTCACTCATCTCCAGATTACGTTGGAAGAAGACTATCGGGAACTGGAAGAAGTGGTAGTAGTGGGCTACGGTGTACAGAAGAAGAAACTCGTTACCGGCGCCACCGTACAAGTGAAGGGTGATGATGTGACAAAACTCAATACCACCAGTGCACTGGGTGCATTACAGAACCAGACGCCCGGCATCAACATTACAGCCAACAACGGTCTGCCCGGCGAAGGTTTCAAGGTGAATATTCGCGGTATCGGTACCGTGGGCGACTCTGCACCGCTGTATGTGATTGACGGTGTGGCCGGTAGCGACATCAATACGCTCAACCCGGCAGATATTGAGTCTATCGATGTGCTCAAAGATGCTGCTTCGGCTGCTATTTATGGTTCGCGTGCCGCTAATGGTGTTATCCTGGTTACGACCAAACAAGGTAAGACGGGCAAGATACAGCTCAGTTACGACATGTATTACGGTTGGCAGAACGTATATAAGATGCCCAACACGCTCAATGCGCAGCAATTCATGGCAATTACTGATGAAACCAACTTCAATAACGGTGTTCCGGCGCTGAACTGGCAGACACAATTGGGCGAATACACTTGGAATATGCTTCAGAACGGTTGGCAAGGTACTAACTGGCTCGACGAGATGCGCAACGAGAATGCAGCGATGCAGAACCATGCCATCAATCTGACAGGTGGTAACGAGATGAGCAAGTTCTCAGCCGGTTTCAGTTTTACCTCGCAAGACGGTATTATAGGCAAGGGTACTGTGCCCAACTATACGCGTTATACCGCCCGTATTAACTCCGATCATGTGCTCCTCAAGGGAAGCGATCGGGACATCATCAAGATTGGCGAGAATTTACTGTTCTACTACTCAAACCAGAGCACGATAGCACAGACATCTACTCTCTATAACGATGTCTATAATTCCATAAAGACTACTCCGCTATTGCCTATGCACAATGCCGAAGGAGAACTGTTCGACTACCACGACATGCAGCAAACGGGCTGGGTGTATGACGATAAACAGGGCAATCCTATTCTGATGATGCAGAAGGCGCATGGGCTGAACAAGAACCGCACATACGGCCTCAACGCGACTGCCTATCTGGAGGTAGAACCCATTAAGAATCTGAAGTGGCGCAGTTCGTTCAGTTACCGTATGACCAACAGCTCCTACCGTTCACTTACCGCTCCCTATCAGGCTGCTACAAACGAGGGAAGTGCCTCATATATTGTGGCCCAGAGCTCAGCATTGGGACATAACATTTCGCAGGAGAATACAATCTCTTACATCCTTCCCAATTGGAACGGTCACCTCTTTGATGTACTGGTAGGCCAGTCGTTTGAGAAGACCATACCGGGCGAAAACCTTTCTATAATCAACAGCGTGACGGAAGGGCAACAATTGCCCACGATGAAACCCGATATGGATCATGCGTGGATATCCAACACCATCGGAAACGCCGCCACCGACATCGAGGGCTATCCGTTTGACGAATGGGCGCTGGCCTCGTTCTTCGGTCGTATCAACTACAATTACAAAGACAAGTACATGGCTACGCTGATTATTCGTGCCGATGGCTCTAGTAACTTTGCCCGTGGAAATCGCTGGGGCATCTTCCCCTCTGTATCGGCCGGATGGCTTATCAGCGAGGAAAAGTTTATGGAAAGCACCCGTGGCTGGCTCGACTTCCTGAAACTGCGTGCCAGTTGGGGACAGAATGGTAATCAGTCGATACCTAACTTTCAGTATGTGTCGCCCATTGCTTTCGACCTCTCGCATGGCTACCAGTTTGGACAGACACACATCGCAACGGGGAAGCTTCCTACCACCGGTGCCTATGCCACCACATTGGCCAATGAAAATGTGACGTGGGAGAAGTCCGAACAAATCAACTTGGGTATTGATGCCGTATTCTTGGGCAACCGCTTGCGGGTAAGCGCCGACTGGTACAACAAGAAGACCAAGGACTGGCTCGTACAGGCTCCGGTACTCTCCACAGCAGGTACCCAGGCCCCCTACATCAATGGTGGCGACGTGAGCAACAAGGGTGTGGAACTCTCCCTCGCCTGGAACGACCGTGTGGGTAAGGACTTCACATACGGATTGAGCCTAAATGCCTCGTATAACAAGAATGAAGTCACCCGTATTGCCAATTCAGAGGGCATCATCCACGGCAATGAAGGAGCTATTGCTTCCGTCAACGCCGCCGAGTTCTACCGGGCACAGGTTGGTTATCCCATCGGTTACTTCTGGGGCTATCAGACAGCCGGTGTTTTCCAAAACCAAAAGCAGATTGATGATTGGAAGGCAGCAGGCAACGGTGTGGCACAGGCCAACCCTCAACCCGGCGACCTGATTTATGTGGATCGCCACCACGATGGAGTTATCGACGAAAAAGACAAGACCATGATTGGCAATCCACACCCCGACTGGCGTCTGGGCTTCTCGGTCAATCTCGGATGGAAGGGCTTCGACTTCTCGGTCACCACTTCCGGAGCCTTTGGGCAACAACTCTACTATGGCACGCGCCAGCACACCATCGAGGCATTTGACCGCTGGCATGGCGAAGGTACATCCAACCGCTACCCGCGTCTGGGCAACAGTGCCATGATTGCAGAACATGTGACTGATATTGACATAGAGAACGGCGACTATCTCCGCATTCAGAACATGACATTGGGATATGACTTCAAGCGCCTCTGGAAGAATTGCCCACTGTCGCAACTGCGCCTCTATGTAAGTGTACAGAATCTCTACACCTTCACCGGCTATAAAGGAATGGATCCGGAGGTAGGTTTCGGCGGTACCGACCGTTATGGCGAAAACGCCACTTCGTGGGTGAGCGGCATAGATATGGGATCTTATCCGATCGCCCGTACCTGGCTGATTGGCGCCAATCTGAAGTTCTAAGACACTGTTAACTCTAAATTAAAATAAAACAATGAAAACAAAAAAAGTAACGAAATATATGGGGATAGTCGCGCTGGCCGCGATGACGCTCTGCTCGTGCGAGGATCTGCTCGATACCAAGAACTATACACAGTCCAACACGCAAAATTTCCCCACATCGATGGATGATGTGGAAATGCTTGTGACATCTATGTACGCCAACCTGAATCATCAGGCGGCAAAGCCCGAATCCTCCTATTTGCTCACCAACCTCTATGCCAGCGACGATATGTTTGCCGGAAGTCAAGATGCGGAACTCGACCATCTGATGTATAAGAGTGATTCACAGTTTGACTTCTGCTGGGATATTCACTATAAGGGCATCTATGCCGCCAATACCTGCCTGGAGGGTCTTGACCTGATGGAGGCTGCCGACAACGTGCCCGATGCCGGACTCTTCAGCCAACGTAAGGGCGAAGCCTGTTTCATGCGTGCCTTCCAGTACTACGAACTGGCTGAACTGTTTGGCGGCGTACCCCTGATACTCAGCACTACGCAAGAGACTAACACGCCCCGTGCTACTGCCGACGAGGTGTGGGCGCAGATAGCTACCGATTTGCAGCAAGCTATCAGCCTTATGAGCGATAAGAAGTATCACGAAATAGAGTCCGGACACGCCACCAAATGGGCAGCCCAGGCGCTGATGGCCCGCTGCTTCCTCTTCTATACCGGCTACTACCAGAAAGAGGCTATGCCCACGGCCGACGGCGGCAGCATAACCAAGCAACAAGTGGTAACCTGGCTGGAAGACTGCATCGCTAACTCCGGACACCAGTTGGTGGGCGATTTCCGCAACCTATGGGCATACACCAACGAATATACGGTAGACGACTACGCATATACGGCCGGTGTAACAGGAGTAGATGGCCAGCCCCTCCGCTGGGCAGGCAACGGCAATGCCGAGGCTGTGTTTGCCGTGAAGTTCGGCAACTTTGCCGGTTATTCCTACGAAAATCAGGGCGGCTACTGCAATCTCTATCTGAGTTTCTTCGGCATCATGAGCAAAAGCGACAATGGGGCTGCTTTCCCCTTTGGCAACACCAACTCCTTTGGAACGGTTCCTACCAGTCTCTGGGACTCCTGGGAAGCAGCCGAGCCTGATGATATCCGTCGCAGAGCATCTGTTATCGTAGACGAAGATGAATTCGATATGGCCAATTATGAAAGTGGCGAGGTGCGCCAACAGTGGGAAGAGACCGGTCTGTGGAACAAGAAATTACAGCCCATTCTCTCCAAGCAAGCATACGACAAGATGGGTTCCTGGGGCAACTCGCTCTTTTGGATAGCCCATCCTGAATTTGCGGGTATGAACGATCCCTACATTCAGCCCCGTTGGGCAGCCATGTTCGAGGACCTTTACATCATCCGCTTTGCCGACGTGCTGCTTATGCACAGTGAATTAACCGGCAATGCCGACAACATGAACCGGGTGCGCGCCCGCGCTGGCCTGCCCGCCATCGGCTATTCGCTGGAGGCATTGCAGCAGGAGCGTCGCCACGAACTTGCCTTCGAGGGACAGCGCTTTCAGGACATTCGTCGCTGGCACATTGCAGAGACTGAACTCAACAAACAGAACAATACCACGCTAAAGAATCTGGGCGTAAGTACCGTGATGCGCGATGGCAAGTATGCCGCACGTTATCAAGCCACCGGCGGATTCTGGCCTATTCCGCCCGCGCAAATTCAGTTGTCCGACGGTGTACTCACGCAAAATCCCGGCTGGGACACTCCGGACGCGCGCTACACCACTTGGAATTTCGATTAAGTAATTTGTAGCTCTAAATTATTAAAAATATCATCATGAAAAACTTTTGCAAATACATCAGTATAATCGCTGTGATGGGAGCATTCGCATCTTGCGACCCTATCACCGACACATATACCATAGACGATAGCACCATCCCCGCTGATGAGCTCCAACTCAGTGTGGCTCCGAAGGTGGTCGATGGCAAAAATGGTAACATCATTGTTGTAGAAAACAATTCTCCGATACTCTCTGAATGGAGTGTAGGCGAGTCTGTCGCACGCAAGGCGTATGCCGAACTTTCGGTATCTTTCACCGGGCAGCATACCGTCAACTTCCGTGGATTGAATTCGGGTGGAAAGGCATTCACCGAGACCTCGTTTACCGTAAAGGTAGATACCATCTCGACGATTCCGGCCAATATAGCCACCCGGCTGTGCATCGGTCAGGAGGGGCCCCCACCTACTTTGGCACAACTATCGACCTGGGAAAGATTGAGTTCTCCAATGAAGAAGATCTCCTCACCGTGAAGAACGGCAACCCCGTATTGACCGTGTGGAGCTGCGGCGGTGTCACTTCAGACAAGAATGTGGCTCAGATGCGACTGACGGGTGCGGGTGAGTTTCCCCTTTCGGCAACCTTTACCCTTGCCAACGGCGAGCAGGTGACAGAAGAACTGGGTACAGTCATTGTCAAGGACTTCAATCTACCGCAAATAGTGCTCGACCTGATAGGCGAGGATGGCGAGAAGACATGGACCTGGGCCGACCAAAGTTTCTTTGGCTTAGGCGGTTACGAGGCCGACCCCGGCCCCGCGTGGTTTGCCGCCAGTGTAGAGATTATGGACATGTTTACTCTGTATATGCCCACCATCAATCACCTGACGGGTGAGTCCACCGGCAGCATGACGCTCGATATAGACGGCAATTTCTCTGTCGCTCCCACAGGTCGCACCGGCACCTTCACGTACGACTTCGACGACATCGTGCCCAACTGGTCGGTAGGCAAGCTTAAGGTAACGGCCCCCATCCTTTATGGTACGGACATAGCCCTGGTTGGCGAGGGTGCCGCGCCTACGTACCTGCCCACTGAGTTCTTCATTGTGAAGTGTGATGCCAATAATCTTGTATTGGCTGCGCCTGCCGAAGAAGGGCAAGCACTTTATCCATGGGCAGCTTGTTCCTTCTGGTGCTTCAAACCAAAACCATGAAGCCAAGTCGGAAGTACCCGATAGTACATAATCTACAGTATATAAAATAGATGGGAGTTATCGCTCGCTCAAGCAGAAATGGATTCATTAATCTGAAATAAAGGCATTTAGGTATTAGGAATTAGGCATAAACAGTAAGTGAGCCATTCTAAAGCCTGATGCGGAGCGATAACCCCTCCAAAACATTTTTGACAATAGAATGAAATACAATAAATTGATTGCTTTAGCATGTGGAGCGTTGATTCTGGCTGGTTGTGCCTCTGATAATAAATCGGCATCCGTTTTCTTTCGACACAAAGCACAGGAAATACCGTTGTCAAATGAGTTTACCGAGAAGATAATCGATAACATATATCAACGCATGAGTATGGATGAGCGTGCAGCTCAACTTCAGAGCATGTATCTATCGGAACTTTTCGACAAAAACAATCAGCTTGATACAATCCGATGCTATGAACTTATTCCTAACGGAATAGGACATTTTGCTCAGTATGCCAGCAATTCGTTAGATGGACCCGAAGAGCTTCGCGATATGGTAAAACAAGTGCAGGAGTGGCTGGTGAAGAATACACCAACTGGAATACCGGCCTTATTTCATGAAGAAGTCATAACAGGTATTGCTGCAAAAGAAGCAACGGTTTACCCACAGCAAATTGGTTTGGCATGTTCGTTCAATACTGACCTGGCTGCAGAAAAAACTCGTCAAACTGCTATCAGCATGCGAAAAATCGGAGGCATGCTTTCGTTGTCACCTATGGTGGATGTGATTCGGAATCCATATTTCAACCGTTTGGAGGAATCGTATGGCGAAGATGCTTATCTAAGTGCTGCTATGGGTTCTGCTTTTGTTGAAGGTTTGCAGGACGGAGGGATGAAAAGTGGAGTGGCGGCATGTTCAAAACATTTTTTGGGCTATGGGGGCGGATGCAATACCGATAGGAGAAAAGAACTTTTTGAAGAAATACTCTTGCCTCACGAAACAATGATTCGAACTAAGGGTAGTAAAGTGATAATGACCGGTTATCACTACTTCCATGGTGTGAAAGCCGTTGCCAATAAATATCTTATGCAGGATATTTTGCGTAATTATCTCGGATTTGACGGCATAACAGTAAGTGACTATGGTTCGATTAACCAGATTGACACAGAAGAAGATGCGTTGCATCGTGGAGTGGCTGCCATAAATGCTGGGAACGATGTGGAATTTCAAAACCGTGACAATTATCAATACCTTCCCGAAGCAATAAAGCAAGGACTTGTTAGTGAGGCGACATTCGAGGGCGCTGTCAAACGAGTTTTGAGGCTAAAAGCTGCAGTGGGTCTGTTTGATAAAAATCCGACATTCTGTGCAGAAGGCGATATAGAATTCGACACCGCCGAGGAACGTCAAACCGCTTATGAACTTGCTACACAATCAGTAGTACTTCTTAAGAATGATAACATCCTCCCTATCGAACATCCTAGGAAGATAGCTCTTGTGGGACCTAATGCCAACACAATGTGGGCTATGCTTGGCGATTACACATATCAAGGCTTGCACTATTTTTGGCGAGGCATTAATACCGGAAACACAAATAATCAGATTATAACTTTGAAAGAAGGTCTGGAAAAAAAACTACCAGATGGATGCACTTTGAACTATTCCTGTGGTGTGGATTGGGTTGACAAAACTGAGACATCCATTTCAAAAGGCGGGGATGATCGTGCAATATGGCTCGATAAGAATCGCCATATAGCCCGCGATGAGAAAATAGATGCTAAAGAAGCGCTTTCGTTAGCTGCCAATAGCGACATAATCATTGCTGCAATGGGGGAGAATACTTTACTGTGTGGAGAAAATCGAGACCGTGGAAGTTTACGGTTACCAGGAAAACAAGAGGAATTTGTCAGACAATTAATAGTTACAGGTAAGCCTGTTGTATTGGTTATGTTCGGTGGGCGTGCACAAGTTATTGGCGACCTTGCGGATAAATGTGCAGCTGTGATTCAGGCGTGGTACCCCGGTGAAGAAGGGGGTAATGCTCTAGCCGATATTATTTACGGTAATGTTGCGCCATCAGGAAAGTTGAGTGTGAGTTATCCAAAAGTAGAACTTAACGAAAACATCTGCTATAATTATTCCAGTACTCCTGATGAGCGTATTCAATATCACTTCGGGTACGGACTGAATTACACTACTTTTGATTATTCAGACCTAGTAGTTGACAAATCAGTTTTCACGACTGATGAGTTATTCAATATTTCCTTCAATGTGACTAATACCGGGTCGCGCGAAGGTGACGAAATCGTACAGATATATATATCACCTACTTCAGCAAGTCAACCATTGAAACCCATTAAACTCGCCGGGTTTGGTCGAGTATCACTTAAGCCGGGCGAAACTAAAAAAATAGACTTTATCATGTCACCGCAACAATTGGGTTATTATAATGATGGAATATGGGCTATAGAAAAGGGTGATTTCATTATAAAAGTTGGTGCAGCATCCAACGATATTCGCCTTACTGATAGTATCTGTCTCATCGGTGATGCTCACACTATGCCATTGCGCACAGTTTACTTTTCAGAGATGAAAACTATTGATAATTAATAATCTTAAGAGTTGTTAATAAAGCCTAATGTGGAGTGGTGAATCCTCTACAATTTTAGAACTCTAAATAATAAATTTAAGTGAATATGATGAAATATAGCAAATTGATTGCTTTAGCATGTGGAGTATTGACTCTGACCAGTTATACTCCCCCTCCCTCTGCTAATGGAGAGATGGATGCGTTTATCGATGACCTGATGGCAAAGATGACGCTCACAGAAAAGGTAGGACAGTTGAATCTTCTGGCGGTGCCTTCGTTTGTATCGGGCAACGCATCTGACGATAACGACAGCCGCGAACAACTCATAGTCGATGGCAAACTTGGCGCCATGTATGGCAGCTATGTGGCAGAAGATCTGCTGGCAGCACAGAAACTGGCAGTAGAGAAGAGTCGCCTGGGCATTCCACTGATGTTCGGCTACGATGTTATTCATGGTTTGCAAACGGTGCAGCCTATACCGCTAGCTATGTCCACCTCATGGAATCCGGAACTGATAGAGCGGGGAGCCCGCGCTGCTTCCCTTGAGGCTACGGCTTCCGGCATCAACTGGGTCTATTCGCCGATGCTGGATATCTGCCGGGATGCCCGTTGGGGACGCATTGCTGAAACATTTGGAGAAGACCCTTTTCTGTGCGGTGAACTTGGTAAGGCAATGGTACGCGGTTATCAGGGTACTGACCTTGCCGACAACACTACGGTAATGGCTTGCGTGAAACACTATGCGCTCTATGGAGCGGTAGAGGGTGGCCGCGACTACAACATTGTGAACATGGGACGCCAGGAGGCTCTTAACGGATTCCTTCCACCTTATCGTGAATCTGCCTACGAGGGTGCCGGCAGTTTTATGGCTTCTTTCAACGATTTCGAGGGTATCCCTGCACACATCAACCGCTATCTGCTCAACGACCTGTTGCGCGAAGAATGGGGATTCAAGGGATTCATCACCTCCGACTATGAAGGCATCAACGAATGTGTGAACCACGGCATAGGCGATATTGAGGAGGTTACTGCACTGGCCATAGAGGCTTCGGTAGATATGGACCTCAACGGAAGTGCCTATATGGACAATCTAGAGAACCTCGTCAAGCAGGGACGTTTATCGGAAAAAGATATTGAGGTGGCTTGTCGCCGGGTGTTGGAAGCCAAATACAAGCTGGGACTCTTTGAAGACCCCTATCGCTACCTGAATCTACAGCGTTACCAGCGCGAGATTCACACCGATGAGGCGCGTCAGCTCAGCCGTGAGATAGCCAGAGAATGCCAGGTGTTGCTCAAGAATGAAGCTAGTGTGCTGCCTCTCTCCAAATCGGCCAAGATTGCCCTGGTGGGTCCGTTTGCGGTGGCAGCCAAAGAGATGCAGGGCAGTTGGTCCTTCTCCAGGTTTGCCGATGGCTGTGTAACTTTTTTGGAAGGTATGCAAGAAGCTGTAACAGGTCATGGCGGTTCGGTTACATACGCCGAAGGCTGTTGGGTGCTTGAAGACAAGCAACTGGAACAAGATATGGTCAACCAATATCTGGGCGCCTACAAGCCGGGACAGGTCATCAAACCTGTACATACTCGTCCAAACGAGCAACTCGTGGCAGAGGCTGTGGCCCTGGCCCGCCGGAGCGATGTGGTGGTGGCTGCCTTGGGTGAGCTGAACAACATGAACGGCGAAGGCGTGTCACGTTCCGACATTACCCTGGGGCTCCCGCAGGTAGAACTTCTCAAAGCGCTGAAGGCTACCGGCAAGCCGGTAATTCTCATCTTGACCGCCGGCCGACCGCTGGCGCTCACCGAGACCGAACCGCTGGCCGATGCCATACTTTATACATGGTCGTTGGGCGACCAGGCAGGTCGTGCCATGGCCGATGTGGTCTTTGGCGATGTCAATCCGAGTGCCCGTCTGTCCACCTCTTTCCCGCGCAACGTGGGTCAGTGCCCTATCTACTACAACCACAAGAACACGGGACGTCCGCATCAGGATGGTGCAGCCTATTCTCGCTTCAACAGCAACTATCTCGACTGCATCCACGGGCCACTCTATGCTTTTGGGCACGGATTGAGCTACACGACCTTCGAATACAGCGACGTCACACTATCAAACAATGAGATGACTGCCGACGGTCAGGTGAAGGCATCGGTGACGGTGACCAACACCGGCAAACGGGATGGCAAGGAGGTGGTACAACTCTATGTAAGGGACATCTATGCCACCAGTTCACGCCCGGTGAAGGAGCTGAAAGGTTTCGAGAAAATCAGTCTCAAAGCCGGCGAGAGCAAGACCGTATCGTTTGAGATTGGCCGCAAGCAACTGGAGTACTACAACCATGCGTTGCAACTGACCGTTGAGCCAGGCGACTTCGAGATAATGATTGGACATGATAGTCAGCATGTAAACAAAGCAAAACTGACTGTAAATTGAAAATTAACACTGAAAAAATATAATCATGAAAAAAATACTTTTCTTACTCCTCTCGATAGCGTTGCTGGTTAGCTGCACCACCGGCAAAACCCAAAAACCATCGTTTACCGGCACTTGGTATGCCTCGCAGTACGGTTGTCGCAGCGTAGTCCACTTCAACGAAGACAGCACCATCACCATCAGCAGCGAGGCCAACTCCGCTGCCAACATGACCGTGGGCTATGTAGTTTCCCCCCAGGCCGATGGCTATCATTTCGACCTTAAGATGGGTATGGAGAATCGCGGTATCGCCCTCTTCGATGGCGCAGACCATCTGCAGATTGGTATCGTGTTCGGTCCGGAACAGTATGCTCCCCGTCCGCAGAAGTATGAAGATGCCAATTCGACACATGGAAATCTGATGCTGGACCTTTATCGGGATCCCACCAAGATAATCTCCGTGCTCGACACCAAGGTAGAGGCTCCGGCAGAGGCGGCTATTCCCTTCGAACGGAACAAGCGTCTGGGTAGAGGGCTCAACATGAATGGATATGTGGATGCCAACCCCGTAGATGGTAACGATGCCCCCATGACCGAAGCTGATTTCCAGGGCATTGCCGAAGCCGGATTCCAAAGCGTACGTATCCCGACGACTTGGGTGAAGCACTGCGCCAAAGAGGCTCCCTATACCATCGATGCGGACTTCTTCCAAAAGATGGACTGGACCATTGAGCAGTGTTTGAAAAACAACCTCGCTGTCTCCATCGACCAACACTACTACCCGGCCATCAATATGGGCGAAGATGACCCTGACCTCACATGGGAACAGAACCTCGACCGAATTAAGTCGTTCTGGACACAGATTGCCGAGCATTACAAGGATTACCCCAACGACATGCTCTTCTTCGACTTGCTAAACGAACCCAACATGCGCCTTGGAGCCGATGGTTTGAACAAGCTGCATGCCGAACTCATTGCCATCATCCGCCGGACCAACCCGGGCCGTACACTGATTATAGGCACTCCCAATCTGGGACAGACCTGGACACTGGGCGAACTAAAATTCCCGGAAAACGAATGGAATATCATCGTTCAGGGTCACTACTACCTGCCTCATACCTTCACCCATCAGAATCTGGAGTATGTGCCGAGTGCGATGGTAGGACATCAGGTAGAGTGGCACGGAACCGAAAATGAGAAGGCGCCCATTATTCGCGACCTCGACTTCTGCCAACGCTGGAGCGAACAGAGCAGTCGTCCGCTCAACATCGGCGAATACGGTGTCTGCCTCAAAGCCGACCAGCAATCGATGAACCGCTACTTCTCCTTCATGCAAGAGCAGTTCCAATTGCGCGGATTCAGCAGCCACATCTGGGCATACCGCGGGCTGTTCGGCCTCTATGATCTCCAAACAAAGAAATGGAATCAGGAAAGTATTCAGGCGCTGACCAATTTCTAATTATAAAAGATTATTTATTCCTATGAGATATTTATTTAGCCTACTTTTCTTGCTGGCTTACGGGAGCACTGTGGCGCAACAACCGCCCATGTTGCCACGTGATGCCGCCATAGAAGCCAAGATAGAGAAACTGTTGGAGCAGATGAGCCTCGATGAGAAAATCGGGCAGATGGTGGAACTGGAGATAGGCATGATTACCTATCGAGACCCGCGTTACGTCGTGGAGAAGCTTGCCCGGATGTCGGAGCAGGAACTTGCCGACACCTTACGCCGCTTTGGGCTCGACAAGCAGCACAATGCAGCCCAGTTGGCACTGACAACGCCCGAAGATAAGCAAAACAAGGAAAAGCTAATGAGGCTCTACTGGGTGTCCAACGATATCCAGTCGAAGCTTCCCTTCCGGTTGGATGAGGCGGCGCTCGATTCCGTAGTGGGCAAATATAAAGTCGGCTCCATTCTCAATGCGCCACAAACTACCGCCCAGACCCCTGCTATGTGGAATCAGGTGGTAAAGACCATTCAGGATGTGTCAATAAAACATCTCGGTATCCCCACCGTGTATGGTCTCGACCAGATGCATGGCACCACCTACTCCACCGGTGGTACGCTTTTCCCGGGTGCCATCAACATGGCGGCCACCTTCAACCGCGACCTTGTATATAAGATGGGTGAAATAGTGGCCTACGAGACTCGTGCCTGTAATGTACCCTGGATTTACGGCCCATGTATCGACCTCGGCAGAATGCAAGCCTGGAGTCGGCAGTATGAATCATTTGGCGAAGATGTATTCCTCTCCAGCGAGATGGGGGCAGCCGCTCTTCGCGGCATGCAAGGTGATAATCCTAACCATATCGATGCATACCACGTGGCAGGCTGCCTAAAGCATTACTTTGCCTACGGAGCACCATACAACGGACTGGATCGTTCACCGGCCAGATTGAGCTACGAGGAACTGCGCGAGAAGCAGTTTGCGCCCTTTCTGCGGGGAATCCGGGAAGGAGCCTTAAGCATCATGACCAACAGTTCCAACGTAAATGGAGTGAAGGGCACGGTCAACCGGGAATTTATCACCGGCTGGCTCAAGGAAGGGCTTGGCTGGGACGGAATGGTGGTAACCGACTGGGGAGACATCGATGGAGCCGTTACCAGCGACCGCGTGGTCCCTACTGCCAAGGAGGCAATCCGGCTAGCCATCAATGCCGGTGTAGATATGATGATGGTTCCCTCGCAATTCACTTACAACGGCTTACTCAAAGAACTGGTAGAAGAGGGTGGCGTCAGCATGGAACGCATTGACGATGCCGTGCGACGCATCCTGCGCCTGAAACACCGGGTGGGACTTTTCGAACAGCCTAACACCTTTGCTAAAGATTATCCCAAATTCGGTAGTGAGGAGTTTGCAGCATACAGCCGGCAGGCCGCATTGGAATCCATCGTTTTATTGAAGAACGACTCTGTAGACAGCCAAAGTCGCTTATTGCCCATAAAGCAAGGCACCCGACTGCTGGTATGTGGACCTAATGCCAACAGCATGCGTACACTCAACGGCGGCTGGAGCTATACCTGGCAGGGCGACGGTGCCGACCGCGAGGAATTTACCGGGCATTTCAATACCATCTATGAAGCCCTGCGAAACAAGTTCGGAAGCAATCATGTGACATTGGTAGAGGGCGTGAGTTACGACTCGAAACGCTGGGCAATGGATCATGCCGATAATATCGGCGATGCCGTGGCTGCTGCTGCCGACAATGACTATGTGATAGTGTGCATCGGAGAGAATACCTACGCCGAGACCCGGGGCAACATTGCCGATATCAATCTCAGTACCAATCAGAAAAATCTGGTGAAGGCACTGGCTGCTACGGGCAAGCCCATCATCCTGGTGCTGAACGAGTCGCGCGGACGCGCCATCAGCGACATCGAACCTTTGGCAAAGGCCGTAGTACACACCATGCTGCCTGGCAATTATGGAGGAGATGCGCTGGCCGAACTCTTAGCGGGCAATGAAAACTTCTCCGGCCGTCTGCCATATACCTACAGCGCTCAGCCGAATGCAATGGTCAACTACGACTATAAGGCGAGCGAAGTGCGCGAGACCATCAGCGGTGTATACGACTATAATGCCAAGACCTACGAACAGTGGTGGTTTGGAGCCGGTATGAGCTATACCACCTATACCTACAGCAACCTCCGTGCCGATAAGAATAGTTTCACGAAAGACGATGTGCTCACTTTCACAGTCGATGTAAAAAACACAGGCGCCATGGCGGGCAAGGAAACAGTAATGCTCTATGCTTCCGATCTCTATGCTTCGCTCATGCCCGACAATCGCCGCCTGCGCGGGTTCGAGAAGATTGTACTCGCCCCGGATGAAAGCAAAACAGTAACTTTCCGCATCAAGGCAAGCGACCTCGCCTTTATGGGAACCGGCAAGAAGTGGACACTCGAGGCTGGCGAATTCAATATCGCCTGCGGAGACCAGTCGGTGAGCATCCACTGCACGGAAGACTATACCTGGGAAGAAGAAAATATACCTGATAACTGATGAATATGAAGAAGAGTGTTTTCGTTTTATTTTTTCTTTGCCTGGCACTATCCTGCGACGCGTCTGTATGGCCGGCTGTATGGATTGGTTGCCACGCAGAAAAATCGGGCGCGGATCTGCGTGTCGCCTATTTCCGTAAAAGCGCGCAGTTAAACACGGTGCCCGACGCGCACCTGATACGCGTATCGGCAGACAACAGGTATAAACTCTTTGTCAATGGAGTACTTGTTTCTCTGGGACCGGCGCGCAGCGATCTCAGCAACTGGAATTATGAAACGGTGGATATCGCACCCTACCTTCGCCAAGGGAAAAACACCCTGGCAGCCGTAGTATGGAACTATGGAGAGAAGCGTCCGATGGCACAAATGGGAACCAACGAGATTGCCCTATTGGTATGTGCCGACGGAGCAGCCCCGGTGTTCAACACCGATTGGAATTGGCAGGTGCTGACGGGCGAATCCTATTCATCGCTCGACGACTTTGTAGTGCCCGGCTACTATGCGGCCGACCGCGGTGAGCGGTTTGACGCCAACAACTACCCCTGGGGATGGCAAACAGAGCAAGAAGCCCCCGGATTCGATTGGAAGCAAGCCCGGAACCTGGATGCGGCAGCCGACAAGGGTACACGCGACCGTGGAGGCCGCCTCCTTGTGCCTCGCTCCATACCACAAATGGAGATGCGCGAGGTGTCGGCAGGCGATATCAACTTGCCACTGACCGTTGCTCCACATACAAGAACGTCGGTATTGATTGATCGCGACTCGCTCACCAATGCCTATCTCCACCTGACCACTTCAGGCGGCAAGGGGGCTAGTGTGGAAGTATGTTACGCCGAGGCACTGTTCAATCCCGATATGCCCGACATCTGGCATGCCACCAAGCCACATCGCGATGAGACAACAGGCAAAGTTATGATGGGAGTGAAAGACCAGTTCCTGATGGATGGGGGTACGCATCGGCAGACGACTACACCTTGGTGGCGTACCTGGCGTTATCTGGAACTGACGGTGGAAACAGCCGACGAAGCATTAACTATCGAACGCCTGGGAGCCACCTTCACGGCCTATCCGCTAAAGAAGGAGAGTCACCTGCGCGCAGGTCGGGAACTGGAGCAAATGGAGAAGATAGGCTGGCGCACCGCCCGCCTCTGTGCCAACGAAACCTATATGGACTGCCCCTATTACGAACAGCTTCAATATTTTGGCGACGCCCGGATTCAGGCCATGCTCACCCTGTACAACACCCGCGACACACTCCTGCCCCGGCACGCCATCGAGCAGGGACGCATGTCGATGACCGCCGACGGGCTGACACAAAGCCGTTACCCTTCGGCCTCGCCACAGATGATATCCTCCTATTCGCTCAGTTGGATAGGTATGCTCTACGACTACTGGATGATGCGCGACGGACATCAGTGGCTCCGTCAATACCTGCCCGCCGCTCGTCACATCATAGGCTGCTACGAGGAATACTTGCGGACCGACAAGAGTCTGGCGCGTATGCCCCATTGGTTCTTTGCCGATTGGGCCACGGGTTTCGACTATGGAGAACCCAACTACGGTCAAGACGGCAGCTCGGCCTATCAAGATCTGGTGTTTGTTATGGCACTGCGCGAACAGGCCGCTATGGAAAAGGCTTTCGGCTTAGAAGTTTTGGGGAATTATTACCATGATTTAGCTCGTCAGATAACCGCCGCCATCAAAGCCAAATACTGGAACAGCGCGCGCGGATTGTTGGCCGATACTCCTGAACACGATGTTTATTCACAACACGTCAATGCCCTGGCCATACTGGCTGAGGTGCTTGAAGAACACGAAGCGCAAGAGGTGTGCCGCAAGATGCTTGATGATACTACACTCATCCAAGCCACTTTCTATTTCCGCTATTTCGTACAGCAAGCCATGGATAAGGTCGGCATGGCCAACCGCTTGCTCGATACCCTGCAGCCCTGGCGAGACCAGCTTGCCATCGGGCTCACCACCTGGGCAGAAAATCCCGAACCGTCGCGCTCCGACTGTCATGCCTGGAGTGCCCATCTCAATATCGAGTTCTATCGTATGTTGTTGGGCATTCACTCTGCCGCTCCGGGGTTTGCCAAAGTTCGTCTGACTCCTGCTCTTGGTCACCTGTCGGAGGCATCAGGCTCCATACCCCATCCGTTGGGTAGCATCTCTGTAGCATACCTAAAGACGGGCCAAACCTTGCATGCCCGGATTATGCTTCCGGAAGGAGTCCACGCTACCCTTGAATGGAAAGGTCAATGCGTGGAAGTAGAACATTCGCAGGAGTTAGTTATAGCAGAATAAAAACTTATTTATGTTTTATCAAAATCTCAATACGTTCGAATGAAAAAAATACCAAGATAACTTCTGAGCGGATAGCTATAGGCTATTCGCTCATTTTTTACCGGACAGTAATGGATGATAAATTGGACCGAAAAAACCTCCGCTTTAAATGTAGCCATATCTTTATTTGTAGAACATCTTACTGCAAAAGTAGCCTTATTTTACGGATTCTGCGGAAGCTCCACACTATCTAAATCTGTTATTTTGTACCCCTGAGCAGAATCGAACTGCTATTTAACGTTTAGGAAACGCTTGTTCTATCCGTTGAACTACAAGGGCTTTTGCATAGATTCTGCATATTGCAGTAGATTGCGGATGCAAAGATAATGTATTCTGTCGATTTTCCGAAAAAAGTTTTGTTAATCCGATTAACTTTACGAAATTTGTCGGTCAGTGATAGAATACAGTAACCCCAAA
>ERZ1027066.97-NODE-97-length-65596-cov-56.269694_pt1 | contig 65596 bp, 53 predicted proteins | sample MGYA00519282_ERZ1027066 | MGnify/ENA primary metagenome ERZ1027066 (study PRJEB26926, sample SAMN06164494) | human gut metagenome | biome: ENVO:00009003; feature: ENVO:2100002; material: ENVO:00002003 | host: Homo sapiens | place: USA | collected 2012 ... | reverse complement strand
CTTTTTGACCTTTTTAGGCTGGAATTACTGGCCGACCTTGCTCCGGAATACCTAGCCTTTACCACAAAGTTACCTCGTCAAACCGTTTGCGACCATCCCGAAGAATCTGCCCCGACCATGCCGGCACTGGTTAACGGAGCGGTACATTTCAAAGTGATACAGGCGGTACATTTCATTCTGATATACCCGGTACATTTGATAGTGATATGGGCGGTACATTTAAAGTGCTGCAATCACCAGCTCATTAGTCACTATTCCACTCAGTGTGTAGTAACTCTTACGCATGTCAGTAGGCCGGTTGTATAGCCAGTACCTCATGCTGTCATTCAGGCTAAACATGGCTCGACGACGCTTGGATTATTGCCTGTATCATCGTCGCGTCCAGATTGCCCTGGATCCGCAATACCGCCCCTGTCTGCGTGCGCATCTCTATGCTCATCGGTATGGGCTCTTGTCCCGACCTCCTGCCTCTGCCTGTTTTCCTGTCTGTCAGCACCGGTTCCGGGAAACTGTCATTCCCTCGCACCAGCTGGAGGAACTCCCCTGATTCCCGCTCGCTGGACTAAGCCTCGGCGTATTTGCGTTTGCTTTCATAGAACCGCCACTCGGCTATCCCGATTTCTTTCAGTCGGCTCTTGTATGAGACTCCTTTCTCCTTGCAGTATTGAACTATCTCTGCGATTTCTTCTCGTGTAAGCATCTTTTTTTGCGCGAAGACACCTCGCCTGGAATAAATTCGCACTATACGCGCCTCACCGGTCGCTTACTACTGTTTTAGGATTGATAGATCTATTCTTTAATATTTCTAATTTTTGCCAAAGCCGATATTCTTCGACAGAATAGGATTTTAGTGGGGCTACTCCTATTAAAAGCCTATATTCCTCAACCAATTCTTCTCTAATCTTGATTATACTATCTTTATCAAATTGATAAAAAAGTTTGAATGTTGCCAATGCTTTTTCATTATTGCTTTTATTTAAATCTGAATTAATATCATATGCACCTTTCCTTAAATTAAACACTAAAGTTATTATTTTCAAATGCTTTATCGCAATTTCCATTGGGAAAAACATTTGATTATTTTCAAAGAAATCTAATGTTTCTCTCGTGTATTTATCAAATTCTACTATCTTCTTCCAATAATTTATGATGCAATCTTCATGACATTCACCTAAATCAGAATTGCATTTTGTTTTATAATCAACATTCTCTTTGCAGTCATATTCGTAATATGAGGCTATAGCAGTAATTTGATTTAAAATTTTAGTCAATCTATTGCATGCTTCTTTCAATATCTGTAATCTTTCTGATTGGACAAGTCCAAATTCTATCCTCATAATTTCTAATTTGGTATCAAGACTAGCTTGTATCTGTTGATTTTTTCTATCCAATTCAGCTTTATGAGATTCTAAATCCTTATTGAACCAATGAGAAATTCTGCCTTTGATAGAAAACAAAACAACTGTCGGAATTACAGAGATAACTATAGTTACTAAATTGGGCCAATATTCAACAATAAAACTGCTCATATGCATTATGATTTAAAGGGGAATATTTATATTTTCAGATTCTTTCAAAAAAATCTTCGTAATCACCGTCTATTATTCTCCACGTTCCATTCTTCCGACCTCCTTCTCTGACAATGAACTTCATATCTGTCATTCGTTTAAGGTATTTACGCACCTGTCGGTCAGAAACACCGATATTCGTAGCCATTTCAGCAATTGTGATTCCCGGATTAGAGGAAATCATTTTGTAAATCATACGCTGTGCTTTTAGGAACTCTTTCCGGAACTTGTTATCCTCTTTTAGGAACTCCTTTTCTGTTCCGCTAACTTCTTTTAGGAACTCTTTTTCACTCATTACGCCATCACTTCCATAATTCAAGTTCCACAGTATCACATGAAACTCCGATGCATTTGACTGAAATTCAGGAACATGAAAATTAGGCAGTCCCTCAAACCTCTTATAGGAATCAATTATCTTCTTCATTCCGCTGCCTCGTCGTTCCATTAGTCCCAATCGGCTGAAGAAATCAGCCAATAACGGATTTCTTCTTTTGGATGGTACCGTAAGAGGGTTCAGTTGCTGAATAAGTCTGCCGTCCATCATGCCTCCGGGAGAGTATATCTCCATCCGGTCGTCGTACATGTCAATATGTATCTCACTTCCCATCTGCATATAATCACGGTGGATGATTGCGTTTGCTATCGCTTCCGTCACCGCACGTTCGGGATAATCTGGAAGTTCTTCACGATAGTCATTCTCCTTCCACCATTTCTTATGAGAGTTGTTCCTTACAAAAGACACGGTATCCTGCAACTGGCCTATCACACAACCCTCCAGTTCAACATCATCAATCGCTTCTCCCAAACCGCTGGTCATATCCTGGCCGTTCCAACGTGTGCAGAAAATACGGGACTGCGGTACTGGTGATTCATCAGCCAACAACGCTCCGGCATTTGTCAGATTGCCGCTTTCATCCACAATACCCCATGATATGAACTCGCTGTCATCAAACGAACGCTGCAGCCGTTTGTAATGGACGGATCTGAGTTTTGAAAAAGCCATATCCTCAAATCTGTAGTTTGAAGGCAAACTGTCGTATGTCCTGCCGGCACCTTTCAGAACGAGACTTTTTAATTGAATACGATCCGCAACAACAGACTCGTTTCCGACACGGACAAAAGCAAGACGCTGCTTGTCCCCGATATAATAATACGGAGTCTCTTGTCCTGGATATACATGCAATAGCACCAACTTCTTCCCGTTCGTTTCTTTGAATTCGAGTCTGACTGCTGGTACAGGGTCAAGCTTATTTTTTATCTCCTCACTTATTTTCTCAGCATCACCTTCCGCATCGGCAAGCCCTATTATCTGGTCATCATCACTGATACCGAATATCAATCTACCGCCTTCACCATTGGCAAAAGCAGAAACGCTCTTAAGCCAGCTTTTAGAGCGCTTGATTTCAATCATCTGTTTCTTGTCGTAAACTGTCGCTTCTCCAATCAGAGACTTGATATCTAATTTGTCTGACATAACTGAATAAACAATGCTCTCACTCCTCTTTAAATAAAATCCTCAAAATTGTGGTAAAGATAATGAAGTTTAGAGAAATAAACCTCTTTTTTAAACACCGGCGCGACAAACAAATCCTCATTGTCTGCCGCGCCGGTATTCAATTGCTTAACCTATCTGAAGGCTATCAATATTCGTCCTCGTTGAAGAAGAAATCCTCCTTGCTGGGATAATCGGGCCAGATCTCTTCGATGCTTTCATATACCTCGCCGTCGTCTTCAAGGTCTTCGAGGTTTTCGATGACCTCGAGGGGAGCGCCGGAACGGGTTGCGTAGTCGATAAGTTCGTCCTTTGTTGCAGGCCAGGGAGCGTCTTCGAGCTTTGAGGCCAATTCAAGTGTCCAATACATAGCGTCTTGTACTTTAAATGTTTTCTTTGTTTATTTTTGGGCGGCAAATATAGTGAAAATAATCCTACTCAGTCCAAAAATCTTCCGGAATGTTATGTGCGAGGCACTGATACCGTCCAAGCGTAAAAAGCAGGTCGGACAGGCGGTTGAGATAGCGTATCACATCCTGCACGTCAGGCCGGTGGTCGCCCAGTGCCACACACGATCGCTCGCTGCGGCGGCACACACATCGGGCGATGTGACAATGCGAGGCAGCGGCGGGACCTGCCGGCAGGACAAACGACTTCATTGGAGGCATCTGCGCGCTCAAGCGGTCTATTTCATCCTCAAGCGTACGGATCTCCTCATACGGGAAGGGCGTCAGGCGCGGATTCTCCACCTCAGATGCGATATGGGCAGAACCGGTCATAAGCACAGCCTGCACTTTGCGCAGAAATGCGTCACTATCCGGTATCTCACAGCGGAGCAGACCGATATAGGAGATAAGCTCGTCCATATCCCCGTAGGCGCAGACTCTAAGGGAGGCCTTTGATACTCTCTTGCCTCCCACCAGGGAGGTCTCACCGGAATCGCCGGTTTTAGTGTAAATTTTCATACTATTGTCAATTAAAGGTTTTAGTATAGTCCTTGTTTTCCATATCCGACTCCACCCTTCCGTCCCTGAGTCTGATAATCCGGCGGGCATAGGCCGCTATATCCTCCTCATGAGTAACCACTATCACCGTATTGCCCCGGCTGTGAATCTCCTCGAACAGCCGCATTATCTCTATGGAGGTATGGGTGTCCAGGTTGCCGGTAGGCTCGTCCGCCAGGATAATGGAAGGATCGTTGATAAGAGCCCTGGCCAGAGCCACCCTCTGCTTCTGACCGCCGGACAGTTCGTTGGGCTTGTGGTCCATCCGTTCCGACAGGGCGACACTCTCCAGGGCTGCCGCCGCCCTCTCCATGCGCTCCCTGGCAGGCACTCCCGCATACACCATCGGCAATGCGACGTTCTCCAGGGCATTGTACCTGGGAAGCAGGTTGAAGGACTGGAAGACAAAACCTATCTCGCGGTTGCGGACATCAGCCAGTTCACCATCCTCCATCTCGCTTACATCCACCCCATTGAGGAAGTAATGGCCGCCGCTGGGGGAATCCAGGCAGCCCAGAATGTTCATAAGTGTGGACTTTCCCGAGCCCGAAGGGCCCATAATTGCTACGTACTCGTTTTTGGAAACAGAAAGCGAGACCCCGTCCAAAGCTCTCACCTCCTGATTCCCGACCCGGTATATCCTGCGGATATCCTCGAGTCTGATAATCTCGCTTGCTTTCTCCATATCGTAGAATTTTAATGATTCCGGATTCGAATGTAATAATTTATTGGCAGTCTACAACATTTTCCTTAATATTGCGCCTCAAAATTTTTACCGAAATGGCATTCAAGAAAATAGAGGAGTACGATCCGCAGGCCACCAAAGAGCTTGCAGTACATTATAAAGAGGTTCTGCGTCTGCTAGGGGAAGACCCTGAGCGCGAAGGGTTGCTCAAGACCCCGGAAAGGGTTGCCAAGAGCATGCAGTTCCTGACCCAGGGCTACCACATGGACGGAGCGGAGATTCTGCGCTCGGCCATGTTCAAGGAAGATTACCGTCAGATGGTGGTGGTCAAGGACATAGAGCTTTACTCGATGTGCGAGCATCACCTGCTGCCTTTCTACGGCAAGGCTCATGTGGCATATATCCCCAACGGATATATCACCGGGCTCAGCAAGATTGCCCGCGTCGTAGAGTGCTACGCACGCCGTCTTCAGGTCCAGGAGCGTCTCACCGTCCAGATACGCGACTGCATCCAGAACACCCTGCATCCTCTCGGAGTGGGCGTGGTCATCGAGGCCTCCCACATGTGCATGCAGATCCGTGGTGTCCAGAAACAGAACTCAATCACCACGACTTCGGCGTTTACAGGCGGTTTTCTCAAGGACGAGCGCACCAGAAGTGAATTCATGCGGCTGATCGGAGTATCACTGCATTAGTCACACAGTAAGCCTGAAAGAAATATAAAGCAACGAGAAAAGACTAGCCGCCCTCTATATTTCTTTCAAACCGAGTTCAGAGGCTTTTTCACGCATGAGAGCCAGTGCGGCATCACGGTCATTGGGTATACGGCCGTCGAGGATGGCGTCCTTGATGTACTCCTTGATGATGCCTATCTCGCGGCAGGGAGGGATTCCGTAGGTCTGCATGATCATCTCGCCCGTCACGGGAGGCTGGAAATTACGTATGCGGTCCTTCTCCTCGACCTCCTGCAGCTTGCGGCGCACCAGCTGGAAATTGGCCAGATGCCGGGCCACCGTCCTGTCATTCTTCGATGTGATGTCCGCCTCGCAGAGGGTCATCAGATCGTCGATGTCATCCCCCGCGTCGAAAAGCAGACGGCGCACCGCCGAATCCGTCACCTCCTCCTGCACCAGGGCAATCGGCCTCAGATGCAGAAACACTAACTTCTGCACATACTTCATCTTCTCATTCAGCGGCATACGGAGATACTTGAACACCTCGTAGACCATCCTGGCCCCCACCACCTCATGCCCGTGAAAAGTCCAGCCGGTGCCCTTCTCGTAGCGCTTCGTGGCCGGCTTGCCGATATCGTGCAGCAGGGCCGCCCATCTAAGCCAGAGATTGTCAGTATGCGGGACGATATTGTCCACCACCTGAAGGGTATGACGGTAGTTGTCCTTATGCCCGCGCCCCTCCTGCGTCTCCACCCCCTTGAGGGCGCTGATAACCGGCAGGATCAGTTCCAGCAGCGTTGTCCGGTCCATCAGGTCGAATCCCACCGAAGGCTTCGGCGACATCAGTATTTTGTGCAGCTCCTCGCTCACCCGCTCCGGGGAGAGAATGGCCATCCTGCCCCTGTTGCGCCGTATCGACTCCAGGGCCTCGGGGACAATGGTAAATCCCAGCTGCGTCGCAAAGCGTATGGCCCTCACCATCCTCAGGGGGTCGTCGGAAAAAGTGGCATCAGGGTCCAATGGAGTACGGATCAGCCCGTTGCGAAGGTCCTCCAGTCCATTGAAAGGGTCGTAGACAGTACCCATGTCCTCCGGCTGCAGGGAAAATGAGAGGGCGTTGATGGTAAAGTCGCGGCGGAGCTGGTCGTCCCTCAGGGTTCCGCGGCTCACGCTGGGCTTGCGCGAATCGCTCGAGTAGGACTCCTTCCGCGCCCCCACGAACTCCACCTCCTCCCCTTCGGAGGAGTGTATCATCGCCGTCCCGAAACGGGCGAATATGGCCACGTGCGAGCCGGTCCTCTCTCCCACTCTGCGGGCCAGGGCCGGGCCGTCACCCTCCACTACCACGTCTATATCCTTGCTGTGCCGCCCCAGGATCTGGTCCCGTACATAGCCACCTATCACATAGGCGCGGACCCCCATCCTGCGGGCCTCCTCGGATATGATTCCGAATATCGGTTTTGAACAGTCGAGTATCATCTTAAATCTTTATATCCGGTATTTGCGGCAGGAACCTGTATTCCGGGCCTTCTCCCGTCCTCTCGCAGAAATACATTTTCTCACCGTTAGTAAACATCATATACTTCACGTTCAGGACACGGTTGTAGCGTATACCCTGCTCTATCACCTCCCTGTCAATCCTCACCCCCGGAGCCTTGCACTCCACCAGCAGCAGCGGGGCGGCATCCCTGCCGAAGACCACGATATCGGCCCTGTACTGCCTTCCGTTGTACCGGAACGCATATTCCGAGGCCATCATCACCAGCGGAATCCCCAGCTGACCGTGCAGCCAGGATATAACATCCTGACGCACCTGCTCTTCCGGAGTCAGGGCGACCTCTATCCTGCGCAGGGGGTCGAAAATAGTGTCCATAGCCTGCAAAGTTAATGATAAAATGCTAATTTTGCAGTCATGGCCAAAATAGACACAGCCGGACAGTACGAAAGCCTGCGCAAGGAGATAGAATCAGGCGACTTCAAGCCCGTGTACATACTCATGGGCGAGGAACCGTTCTACCCTGAGAAACTGTGTTCCCTGATTATGGAACGGGCTCTGCAGCCACACGAGAGGGACTTCAACCAGACCGTACTCTACGGAGCGGACACCTCCGCAGAAGAAATAGTCTCCGTCTGCGGGAGATACCCCATGATGGCCGAAAGGACCCTGGTCGTAGTCCGTGAGGCCCAGGCACTGAAGAAACCCGAAGGCCTCGGTGTATATCTCGACCATATCTCCCCCACCACCATCCTCGTGCTGCTCTTCTCGGGCAAGAACATGGACAAGCGCACATCCTTCTACAAGAAGGCCGCCAAGTCCTGCGTCATCTTCGAGTCCGTAAAGGTGCGCGAGGAGGCCATGCCCCGCTGGATAGAGTCATGGTTCAGGAGCATAGGCCGCAGCATCGAGCCCCAGGGCGCCATGCTCCTCGCCGAATACGCGGGAAACGACCTGCGCAAGATCTCCGTCGAATCCGACAAGCTGCTCAAGGCCGTACCCGAGTCCCAGAAGACCATAACCGCAGCCGACATAGAGCAGAACGTGGGCATCAGCCGCGAGTTCAACACCGGAGAGCTTACCTCAGCCCTGGCTGTCCGCGACGGAGACAAGGCCTTCCGCATAGCCTGGTTCTTCGGAGAGTCTCCCCGGCAGTATCCCCTGCAGATGACCCTGGGCTTCCTCTTCTTCTTCTTCTCCAAAGTGGAGATGATCCATGCCATAATGCTCCGCGACAGGATATCCGCCAAGGACGCAGCTTCCAAAGCCGGAGTCTACTACAGTTACGCCGGTCCCTACCTGTCCGCTGTCCGCAGTTACAGTCTCCGCGGGACCATGCGTGTCATATCCTGGATCCGCGAGTGCGACTGGCGAAGCAAAAGCAACTCCGGCGGAAATGCGTCCGAGGGAGAACTGCTCACAGAACTTGTCGGAAAGATTCTGTCTGCTTAGCAGCTGAAGCGCCTTTCTGCGCCGTACCAGCTTGAAATAGCGGCAACCAGTCGCCCTCATCAGGGCCCTGTCCATACTTTTTCTGGTCTTGAAACCATAACTGCCGGCAAGGTCATCCCAGTCCCCTTCCACCAGTTCCGGACATTTACCGGCGCTTATATCCCTCAGAAGATACTCCACTCTGAGACATCTGAGGTAATCCCTGAAACTGGGGAAACGGGTTCTCACCGCCTCGGAGACATAAGTCCGGTTTGTTCCCGAGCATACCGCCGCGTCGGTAAGCGTGAACTTGGGATTACGGAAAAATCCGTCCTGCCGCATCTTTCTGTCCAGACGTATGAAGAGTACATCCTTGAACCACTCATCCATCTCATTCTACCTTTGATACCGCCTTCCCCTTCCGGTTCTTCATATCCCTGCACCATTCTCCAGGAGTATAACCGGTGTTGAGTTTGAATGCACTGGTAAATGAAGCATTGTTATTGAACCCGCATCTGTCCCTGAGCTCACTCATAGACAAGGTGTCGTCCTCATGAAATATCCTGATAGCCTCCTTGACCCGGAAATAATTGACCAGTTCCCTGAAATTCTTGTTCATCTCCACGTTGATGGTCTTAGAGAGATAAGTCTTGTTGGTAAATAGACGCATAGCAACCTCCTCCATGGTCAAGTTTTTCGAAAGGTAAGGTTTCTCGCACTCGAAATAACCTAAAAGACGGTCCTTAAGGGATGTCGTGGAATCCGGTGAACCTGCTGTTTCCTGACCTGACTGCTGACCGTCATCATGGCTTATGAACAGTCTGTCATATCCTGAGTCCTGTCCTGTCAAGCCGGAAAGAGCCGGCAGGATACAGGCCTGCAGTGAACGTCCCTGCATAAGGCACAGGACCATGGCGGTATGAACGACAGCAAAGCCTGTAACGAGCAGGAAATAATCCAGGACAATATGCAGATGAAAAGAATACAGAAGAAATAAAAAGTTATACAGGCTCAGCACAGCAACATTGACCAGCAGTTCCCGGCCAAGAGCCCTGTTCAGAACGTCATCACGGCCAAGAAAGATTACTGCATAACGGATACTTACCAGAAATACTACAAGGTTGACCGCCACAGCCCCGCGGCACAGAATACCGCGGGAAAGAGTCCCGTGTCCGAGACTGATCAGCACGTCCGATATTAGGAACAGAGCCGCTACGAGCACCACAGCCACGTAAAACAGAGTCCACGGTCTGTCAGCAAAAGCCTTCCGGCGAAGCAGAAAACAGGGGACAACCGCTGAAACCAGATACAGCTTCATCACCACCATGTCCACTGCCAGACTTACATCTGCTCCGGGAGCCCATACCCTCGCGAGGATTCCGGAGACATAACAGAGGGCCATCACGAAAAGGAAGACCGTAAAATCCCTCCATATCGGCCCAGGATACATGTCCGGCTTTCCAGGCCTTCCGTATTTAAAAATCAAAGAAGCTCCAATGGTGACATACACCATACACGGTACTGCACAAACTGCAAAAATAAAAAAAGTCTCTATCATAGATTTGGGTTTTATGTGCCCCAAAAATACAATAGAGACTTTTTCTATTCAGTATAATATAAAAAACCGCTTATATTTTTCCGTTTTTATAATTTCTTAACTTTCTTTTTTTCTTTAATCGCGTCAAAACCCTGGCCGTACACGCCCATGACGTTGCCCATGGATATAAACGCCTGACGGTCTATCTGCTTGATCATGGAGAGCAGGTAGTTGGCCTCGACCTTGCGGACCATCACCAGAAGCACCTTCTCACTGTTCTTGGTGTACCAGCCCTGGGCATCCAGGACAGTAACTCCGCGGTGCATGGAGCCGGATATCATATCCGCGATCTCCTGATACTGTTTGGAGAAGATGAACAGCTGGACAGACTGCTTGTTGCCGGCTACCGAAAGGTCCACTACGAAACTGCAGGATGCCACCAGCAGATATCCGTACATGATTCCGGCGAGCCTCTCTCCGAAGTTGAGGTCGGAGGGCAGGAAGATGGACGAGCCGACGATGAAGATATCGCACAGCAGAATGATGCGTCCGGGAGGGATATTCCTGTACTTGCTGATGATAAGAGCTATCACGTCTGTTCCGGCTGTACTGCCGCCGCGACTGAAAGCCATGCCGATACCCAGACCGGACATCGCACCTCCGATAAGGGAGCACAGCAGCTTGCCGTTGGCCACTGCCAACTCGTCAATGAAGTCCTGCGGTATCACCTCCGGCAGAATGCGGAAGAGCAGGGACGCCATAAACACAGCATACACTGTCTTGGCTCCGAAAGCCTTTCCGAGGGTCTTGATACCTATGATCAGCAGCACCAGGTTGACGGCGAAGAAGGTGTAGCTGACAGGTATAGCACCGTTGGTGGCATACTGGACGATGGCACCGATACCGGATACTCCTCCACCGACGATACCGTTGGGGATGATAAAGATACTCCATCCTGCGGTATAGCAGAGAAGACCCAGGGTAATGATCAGGTAGTCATTTACGACTGAGAGGACTTTTCTTGTCCTTGTAGTTGTTTTTGTTTGCGTTTCCATTCTATTTTCTCTGGTCCTTTTAATTCATCGAATCCCCTTCCATATACGCTCATGGTCGAGGTAACTGACATAAATGCTGAACGGTCATGGTTCTTGACGATCTTGTTGATCTCGTTCAGCTGATGCTTGCGGGCGATGACCACCAGCACCTGATGCGCCTCCTTGGTATACCAGCCGATGCCCTCGAAGGCCGTGACGCCCCTCTTCAACTGGTTGATCAGCGCATCCGCTATCTCATTGTACTTCTGCGAGAATATCATGACCTGCACTGACTGCTTGCTGCCGGTCAGCAGCAGATCCACTCCCTGCGAGAAGGCGATTACCTGCATATAGCCGTACACCACGTCCGACAGTGTCTTGCCCGGAAGCAGGAGCACGGAACCCACTATCACCAGATCGCAGAAAAGGTAAACCCTGCCCGGAGATATCTCCCGGTATTTGGACAGGATGAGGGCGATGATGTCGGTACCGCCGGTACTTCCGCCCTGATTGAATATCATGACAATACCTATCGCACCTATGAAGCCTCCAAGGAGACCGTTCAGGAAAGGTTCCTCAATGGTTGACACCCACGGAATCAGGTCCGGCAGCACCTGCAGGAGGACCGAGTTCAGAAGGATACAGTATATCGTCTTGAATCCGAATCCGCGGCCCAGGATGAGGAAGCCCAGGACTATCAGGATTACGTTGACCGACAGATAAGTGACAGACACCGGTATCAGACCGCCCGTCGCATAGTTGACGAATGTAGCCAGACCCGGAATCGCACCGCCCACTATTCCCTTGGGAATCAGGAACGATGTCCAGCTGAAACAGTACATTGCCAGTCCCAGCGTTATGATCACATATTCCTTGAAAGTGATCAGAATCTTTCTTGTCGTCTGATTCATGTCAGAATACTACATTGATAATCTTTGACGGTACTACTATGATTTTCTTGACCGGCTTTCCGCCGAGATACTTCTCCGTATTGGGAGAGGCGAGTACGGCCGCCTCGGCGTCCTTGGGATCCACGGACTTGGGCAGCTCGAGTTTGAAACGCATCTTGCCGTTGAACGAGACAGGATACTCGAAGGTGTTCTCCACGGTATAGCTCTCCACGTACTCGGGGAACGCCGCACATGACACCGAGGTATCGTGTCCGAGCCTGTTCCAGAGCTCCTCGCAGATATGGGGCGCGAAAGGAGAGAGCAGTATCACCATGGGTTCCAGAATCTCCCGGCTGGTGCAACCCAGGTCGGTCAGGTCGTTCACTGCTATCATGAAGGCACTCACAGAGGTGTTCATCGAGAAGTTCTCTATATCGGTGGAGACTTTGTGTATCAGCTTGTGCAGCACCTTGAGCCCGGCGGCTGACGCCTTGGTGTCCGTAAACAGGGCCCCGTCCTTCCCGTAGTACAGGCGCCAGAACTTCCTGAGGAAGCGGTGGACACCGTCGATGCCCTTGGTATCCCAGGGCTTGGACTGCTCCACGGGACCGAGGAACATCTCGTACAGCCTGAGAGTGTCGGCACCGTAAGTGTCGCAGACGTTGTCGGGATTTACCACATTGAACATCGACTTGCTCATCTTCTCTATGGCCCAGCCGCAGATATACTCCCCGTCCTCGAGGATGAACTCGGCAGTCGCGTAGTCTGGCATCCATTTCCGGAAGGCCTCAGTATCCAGGCGGTCATTGTGCACGATATTGACGTCCACGTGTATCTCGGTCGTGTCGTACTGGTCCTTCAGGCCGCAGGACACGAAGGTGTTCGTACCCTTGATACGGTAAACGAAGTTGGAGCGGCCCTGTATCATGCCCTGATTGACCAGCTTGCGGAAAGGCTCCTTCTCGCACACATATCCCAGGTCATAGAGGAACTTGTTCCAGAACCTGGAATAGATCAGATGGCCGGTGGCATGCTCGGTACCTCCGACATAGAGGTCCACGTTCCTCCAGTATTCGTCCTTGGCGCGGTCCACGAGGGCCGAGTCATTGTGAGGGTCCATATAGCGCAGGTAGTAGGCGCTGCTGCCGGCAAATCCCGGCATCGTGCTCTTCTCGATAGGCCAGCCCTGATACTCCCATCCGGCGGCACGCGCGAGGGGCGGCTCTCCGCTCTCAGTCGGCAGGTACTTGTCCACCTCGGGCAGGGTCAGCGGCAGTTCGGAAATGTCCATGGGAGTCGCCACACCGTCCTTATAATATATAGGGAAGGGCTCACCCCAGTATCTCTGACGGGAGAATATGGCATCGCGGAGCCTGTAGTTGACCTTCCTGCGGCCGATACCCATCTCCTCCACCTTACGGATGGCGGCGGGAATGGCCTCCTTGACCGTCATCCCGTTGAGGAAGCCGGAGTTGCACATCACGCCGTCCTTGGCGTCGAAGCTCTCCTGAGAGACATCGCAGCCTTCGATAAGGGGACGTATGGGCAGGTTGAAATGACGGGCAAATGCGTAGTCCCTGCTGTCATGGGCAGGTACCGCCATGATGGCGCCTGTACCGTAACCGGCCAGGACGTATTCTGAAATCCATACAGGAACCTTCTCCCCGGTCAGAGGGTTCTCGGCGTACGAGCCGCTGAACACACCGGTAACCTGGCGGGTCTCGGCTATCCTCTCGCGCTCGGTCTTCCTGGCGGCGGCGGCAAGGTATTCATCCACCTGCGCCTTCTGCCCAGGGGTGGTCAGGCGGGCCACCCACTCGCTCTCGGGAGCCAGCACCATGAAGGTGACTCCGAAGACAGTGTCGGCACGGGTAGTGAAAATGGTCATGTCGTAGGTCCGCTCTCCGTTGGAGACCTTGAATATCATCTCGGCGCCCTCCGAGCGGCCTATCCAGTTGCGCTGCATCTCCTTCAGGGAGTCGCTCCACTCCAGTCCGTCCAGGTCCTCCAGGAGCCTGGAGGCGTATGCGGACACACGCAGCTGCCACTGCTGCATCTTCTTCTGTATCACGGGATATCCTCCGCGGACAGAGAGTCCCTCCTTGACCTCGTCGTTGGCCAGGACGGTACCGAGCTGAGGGCACCAGTTGACCGATGTCTCGCCCAGGTAGGCTATGCGGTAATTCATCAGGACCTCAGAGCGGCGCCTGTCATTCATGGAGTTCCAGTCGGCTGCGGTAAAATGCAGTTCCCTGGAACATGCGGCGTCCACGCCCTCTGAGCCGCTGACCGCAAAATGAGCTTCCAGCTCCTCTATCGGACGGGCCTTCTGCGCAGTATTGTCATACCAGCTGCCGAACATCTTGAGGAAGGCCCACTGAGTCCATTTGTAATAGGCCGGATCGCAGGTGCGCACCTCCCTCGACCAGTCGAAGGAGAAACCGATACGGTTCAGCTGCTGCTTGTACCGGGCGATGTTTTCCTCGGTGGTCCTGGCCGGATGGCGGCCGGTCTGTATGGCATACTGCTCCGCCGGCAGGCCGAAGGCGTCGAATCCCATGGGATGCAGGACATTGTACCCGCAGAGACGCTTGTAGCGGCTGTAGATGTCACTTGCTATATAACCCAGTGGATGCCCTACATGCAGCCCCGCTCCGGACGGATAGGGAAACATGTCCAGCACGTAGAACTTGGGTCTGCTCTCATCCTCCCGGACCTGGAACGTCCGGTTCTCAGCCCAGAACTCCTGCCATTTCCTCTCTATTTCCGAAAAATTGTAATCTGTCGACATATCTTGCTTTTCAGTTATTTCCTCATTCTCAATCTAAACTCGACCGGCACAGAATACTTTACCCGTACTTTCTGTCCCCCGAGCACTCCGGGTTTCCATTTGGGCGAGGCGGAAACCACCCGGACAGCCTCGTCCTCGAGATACTGGTCATCTCCAGTGACAGCCCTTACATTGGTCACACGGCCGTCCTTCTCCACCACGAACTCCACGGTCACAGTGCCCTGAATACCTTGACTGAGCGGTATATCAGGATAGCGCAGGTAGGTGTACACCCACTCATTGAGGAAGGTGGACGCATCCCCCTTGAAGAACTGCGGCGCCTCATCCACCTCATAGGGCGAATAGACCCTCTCCCCACCTTGCTCATACGCTCCGGCTTCCCCCTTCTCATCCACGGCCAACGGCCTCTCTATCATGAGGTCCGTATTGGCCGCCTCCCGGATGAGGTGGTAAACGAAGTCGCAAATATAATCCATTGTCTCATAATCCAGCAAATCCGCCTCGTCCCGGACTGTCCGGATATTCCGGTCCGGCCCGGTCGTAAGCAGCATCACGGGTATCTGTTTCTCATAGAAAGGCAGATAGTCCCCGGAAGGCATCACGCCCTCCCCCGCATGGGGGACATAGAAAGCTCCCACCTCCGAAAGACCGTAGACCAGACGGTTGATTTCGGGATTGGGGACTCCGGTATAATAGGTAAAAGGGTTGGCCGGGCCCGACTTGCCCAGCGTCCGCAGGTCCACCATCATCGACACGCTGTCGATTTCAGGAAAGGCTCTGTTGGCAAAATACCACGATCCTGCCGTCCCCTCCTCCTTCGCTCCGAAACCTGCAAAGATCACGGACCGCCGGAAGAAAAACGAAGAAGAGGCAACTCTTTTGGCCACTTCTATTACAGAAGCAATCCCGGAAGCATTGTCGTTTGCTCCCGGGAATATCTGCGTTACAGGCTTGCCGTTCACGGTAAGAGTATTGATGCCGATGTGGTCCAGATTGGCACCCACCACTATGTACTGGTTCCTCAGCAGAGAGTCATAGCCCTCCACTATACCGACAACGTTGCGGGAATAGACCGTATCTCCCTCGGACGCTACTATGTAGAAATCCTGACTCGACCTGGGTGTCAGCATCGTGACCCCGGCCCCGCTCAGGCAGTCATACATATACTCCGCGGCTGCCGTCTCGCCTGGAGAGCCGGCTCTGCGGCCCTCCAATGAGACGGATGACAAGTATCTTACGTGGTCTTCAAGACTCTTCTCCACTTCCGGTGTCTCCGCATACTGCGCGCAGGCCATTATGGAAAGCGTCAGAAGAGCGGCAATGGAGGCAGCCCGCTTCACTTTACTTGGCCTTGTAGAAAGGAATCTTCACTACCTTGGCCTTGAGCAGCCTGTTGCGGACCTTGATGTATATCTCGGTGTCCACCTTGTTGTAAGGTGTATTGACATAACCCATACCGATGGGGATGCTAAGCGAGGGAGACATGGTTCCGGATGTCACGTGACCGATGGCGTTGCCCTCAGCGTCGCAGATCTCATAGCCGTGACGGGGAACACCGCGGTCGATAAGCTCGAAGCCCACCAGCTTGCGCTTGAGGCCCTCGGCCTTCTGCTGGAGCAGATAGTCCCTGTCGATGAAGTCGCCCTTGGTGTCGGTGAACTTGGTAATCCAGCCCAGACCGGCCTCCAGAGGAGAGGTGGTGTCGTCGATATCGTTGCCGTAGAGGCAGAAGCCCATCTCAAGCCTCAGAGTGTCACGTGCACCCAGTCCGATAGGCTTGATGCCGAACTCTGCGCCTGCCTCGAAGACAGCGTCCCAGAGCTTGTCGGCGTCCTCGTTGGCTGCGTAGATCTCGCATCCGCCGGCACCTGTATATCCGGTGATGGAGAAGATAACGCTGACACCGCCGAGCATCACTTTCTTGAATGTGTAGTACTCCATGCTCATCAGATCCTGGTCACAGAGTTTCTGCATGGCCTGCACTGCCTTGGGGCCCTGGACTGCCAGCTGGCAGATCTCGTCGGAGGCATTGTAGAGCTCCTTGCCGGGGGTAAGGCCGAACTTGGGAGCGATGGCGCAGAGGTGATTCCAGTCCTTCTCGATATTGGCGGCATTGACTACCAGAAGATAGGTCTGGCCATCGATGCAGTATGTCAGGAAGTCGTCCACGATACCGCCCTTTCCGTTGGGGAAGCAGTCGTACTGAATCTTGCCGGGATAGAGGACAGAGGCGTCATTGGAAGACACGTACTGAACGAAAGCGAGGGCATTGGGTCCCTTAACCCAGAACTCTCCCATGTGAGAAACATCGAAGACGCCGACGCCTTCGCGCACAGTCTTGTGTTCCTCGTTGATACCTACATATTCCACCGGCATGTTGTATCCGGCGAAGGGCACCATCTTGGCGCCCAGAGCGATGTGCTTCTGAGTAAAAGCTGTGGTTTTCATATTGCTGTGTTATTGTCCGTTATTTATTGTTGATTTACTTTATTTCCTTTTTGCATGCAGGTTCTGCCTGATGTCGTAGATCCAGACATCCTCCGGGCAGAACTCATACTCCATGACATCGTTCATGGCCTTGAGAGCGTCCCGGTAGTTGTTGTATGCAGCCACGGACACCACCTCGAAACCATTGTTGAACAGAATGACCCTGGGAGTGTAGCCGTTCTTCTCCAGAAGGGCGTACATCTTCTCAGCATTGCCCTCTACCTTAAAACTGCCGAGGATAACATGATACCTTCCGGCACTCTCGTCCAGCAGGTTCTTATTCTCCTCCGCTGCTTTCGCCTGCTCGAGTGCAAGCGCCTTGGCCTTGTTGATAGAGTCCAGCTGTCTCTGCTTGCGGGCCTGCTCCACCGCCTCGCGCTTCATCTGCTCGAGTTCCTTGGAGGTGGGCTTGCCTACCAGTGAACGGAAAAAGTCGCAGCCGGTCACCAGCATGAGGGCGACCATCAAGGTAGAAATAAGTCTAAAAGCTTTCATTACTGACAATTATTAAATTATACAATCTCAATATATCCAACAAAAGTACTCAATTAATAGCATTGCCGCAAAAAAAAATGTATATTTACCGCGTAAATTTAAAAATTGTCGGATGGATAATAGTCTAAAGCATTTTTTCGGCAGTCTGAGAGACCATATCGGCAACATCGTCAACCTCAACGAACACATCGATACCGATAAAGCCTCACAGTATATCCGCAGCAACATAGAGTTCAAGGGACCGAACGCATACATCCTGGCCTTCGCCATCGTAATAGCGTCCGTAGGCCTCAATACCAACTCCATACCGGTCATCATCGGAGCCATGCTCATTTCTCCCTTGATGGGACCTATATTCGGCATCGGATACGGCCTTGGCACCAACGACACCGCTTTCATAAAGACGGCTTTCAAGAACCTGCTTATCATGGTAGTCATCAGTATCCTGGCCTCCAGCATATACTTCCTGGTATCACCTCTGGAGCTGGAGAACCCGACTGAACTTCTGGCCCGCACCAACCCTACCATATACGACGTACTGATAGCACTTTTCGGAGGTTTTGCAGGCATCATAGAGATCAGCCGCAAGGACAAGGGCACTGTAATCTCAGGTGTAGCCATAGCCACAGCACTCATGCCTCCGCTCTGCACAGCGGGTTTCGGACTGGCCTCGGGAAGCCTGAAATACTTTGCCGGAGCGATGTACCTGTTCTTCATCAACAGTATCTTCATTGCGATAGCCACTTTCCTGACGGTCAAGTACCTCAAGTTTCCCATGGCTACATTCACCGACCCGGCCAGAAAGAAGAGAGTCAGCCGCTGGGTAGCCGCGTTGACCATAATTATCGTTGCGCCCAGCGTCTACTCAGCCGTCATCATGATCAGGGAGAACAACTTCAACCACACTGCCAAGGAATTCATCGCCGAGAACAAGGAAATGGCCCGCAGCTACATCTACGACTACGACATCTACTCCCACTCCCACAGCAAACCGCCCAAACTGGAACTGTTCATTGCCGGAGAGGCCCTGGGACAAGACCAGCTCAGCTCCCTTTACCGCTCCGCCCATGATTTCGGCCTGACCGACGACCAGCTCATCATCACCCAGAGGGCCGCCACAGACCAGAACGAGATGACCGACAGAGTGGCCATCCAGAGCATCTACGAGCGCAGCGACCAGGAGATACAGAAGCGCGAGCAGATCATCTCCGACATGAGGAAAGAACTTCAGGCATATCAGGCCAAGGAACTGCCGTACGAGCAGATAACCAACGAGCTGATAGCCCAGTACCCGTCCCTGTCCGACGTCACTCTCACACGCGGATACTCCATCAGCACCGACTCCCTTGGAAGGACAGAGGAGATCATCATCATACTGAAGGCCGGACGCACCATATCCCAGGAGAATATGGAAAAACTCCGGAAGTGGCTCACCGTCCGCCTGGACTTCGAGAATGTCAAACTGTTGCAGCAGTAGCCGATGCCGTCCCTGAGCTTACTGCTGGCCGTTGTCGACACCGTGTCGGTCCTCTTCCTGGGGGACATCATGCAGCACAGGCAGCAGCTTCATTCCGCGCTCATACCCGGCTCCGACACCCTCCAGTCCGCCTCTTATGACTACTCCTCCTATTTCCGCCACATACAGCCTATGATTGACGCGGCGGACTTCACCGTAGCCAACATGGAATTCTGCCTGGGAGGCCCTCCCTACACAGGATACCCCTCATTCTCAGCCCCCGAGTCCCTGGCAGAGGAGGCCGCTGACGCCGGAGTGGACCTCTTCCTGTGCGCCAACAACCACATCTGCGACAGAGGACGCCGCGGACTGGCCTCGTCCATTGACCGCTATGAGGCCCTAGGAGTTCCTTTCACCGGCATCTACAGGGACAGCCTGTCCGAGGCCTCGGCCAACCCCTTCATCACAGACATCGGCGGAGCCAGGGTGGCCTTCGTCAATTTCACCTACGGCACAAACGGAGTGAGCGTTCCTCCCCCCTTCATCGTCAATAAAATGGAGAGCGGCGCCGTCCGGGAGGCCATCCGCAGGGCACAGGAGGCCGGAGCAGACATCATCATAGCCCTGCCGCACTGGGGTCCCGAATACGTCACCGAGCCATCCGTCAGGCAGAAGGAATGGGCCGGAAGACTGCTGGAATGGGGAGCGGACGTCGTCATAGGGACTCACCCCCATGTAGTCCAGCGGGCCGAGCTGCCTGTGGTCTACTCACTGGGCAATCTCATTTCCAACATGAGCCGCCGCGACACCGAGCTCGGCCTGGCCTACCGCCTGGACATCGCCGTCACATTCTGGGGGCTGGCATACGTGGCCGGAGGAGAGGCACTGCCGCTGTGGTGCTCCCGCCCGGGCGGTTACGGGGAACAGTACACCGTACTCCCGGTCAAGGAATTTCTGAACAGGAAGGAGGAATTCCTCGGCGGCTGGAACTATGACAGGATGATAGAGACTTACAACCGACTGAAACCATTGTTTGAACAATAGAATATGACAGAAAAGACAATATCAATCGAGGGTCTTGACTCCGTGGACGTCTACGGGGTCAATGACCGGAAGCTGGACAGAATGAAACACTATTTTCCCGAAGTGAGGATCATCGCCCGGGGGACGGACATCAGGCTCGAGGGGCCGGACGAGCAAGTGGAGCTGCTCTCGCAGAGAATACAGGCCCTCACGGCCATCCTCCGCAGGGGAGGCGGGGTCAGCGACAGCGACCTGGAGAGAATGCTCGACTGGCAGACCTATCCCTCGGAGCTCGAGGAAAGGGAGTCGGCGCACAATGAGGAATACTACAACATCGTCTACGGGAACGAGGGCCGCATCGTCAAGGCCCGCACCCGCAACCAGCGCCGCCTGGTCGACGAGTACTACCGCAACGACCTCATCTTCGCCCTCGGCCCGGCAGGCACAGGTAAGACGTACACGGCCATCGCACTGGCGGTCAGGGCACTGAAAAACAAGGAGGTGAAGAAGCTGATCCTCACCCGCCCGGCAGTGGAGGCCGGCGAGAGACTGGGATTCCTGCCCGGCGACATGAAGGAGAAGCTGGACCCTTACCTCCAGCCCCTCTACGATGCCCTGCACGACATGATCCATCCCCGCAAGCTGCAGATACTCATGGAGGAGGGCATCATTCAGATCGCGCCGCTGGCCTACATGAGGGGCCGGACCCTGGACAGCGCCTTCGTCATCCTGGACGAGGCCCAGAACACCTCCCTGGGACAGTTGAAGATGTTCCTCACCCGCATGGGCTGCAATGCCAAGTTTATCGTTACCGGTGACGCCACCCAGATAGACCTGCCCAACAAAAAAGACTCCGGGCTTATGCGCGGAGTCGATCTGGTACGGAATATAAAAGGTATTGCCGTTATCAATTTCGGGACAGAGGACATGGTGCGGCATCCGCTCGTCACCAAGATCATCAAGGCGTTCGACAAAGTCGAGGAGGCTTAGCGGGGTCTTTCTACCAACTTCCGCCGGCTCCGCCTCCACCGAATGAGCCGCCTCCGAAACCGCCACCGAAGCCGCCGGAGAAACCTCCGCCGCCTCCGCCGAAACCGCTGCCGCCGCGGCTGCCCCCCAGCATGGATGACCAGAATATCGCATCCGCCACCGAGGACGTACGGCTGCCGCCGCTGCTGATGTTTCTAGGGCCGTTGTTGCCGAAGAGCGCCCCTAGTATTATAAGGACAAACAGAAGTCCGAAGACTATCATCGCTATCGAGCCGCCAGTGCCGATGGAGTCCTCATATTCCTTGTATGATATCTCTCCGGCCGCGAGCCGCATCAGTACATTCAGGGCCGCCGCCACACCACCTGTATAGTCATTCTCCCTGAAACGGGGGATCATCTCGTTCTCTACGATACGTTTGGCTATGGCATCCGGAATCGCCCCTTCCAGACCGTAACCCACCGCTATGTAGACCTGACCGGAGGAGCGGGAGGTCTTGGGCTTGACCAGCACCACCACCCCATTATCGAATTTATCCGAGCCTACGCCCCACTGCTCCCCTATTTCGTATGCGAACATAGCCGGCTCCATGCCGTCGAGGTCATCGACCGTCACCACTACGATACGGTTGGAAGTCGAGTCGGCGAAATCCACCAGCACCCGGTTCATATACTCCGCGTCGGAGCGGGAGAACACCCCGGCGAAGTCATTTACCGCCCTGGGCACGGAGGGCTTGGGGGGAATCTGTGCAGAAGCGCTCACCGTCAGCGCCAGGACTGCGGCGAGGAGCGGGATGGACCTGAATATTCTACTGATTGTCCTCATAGGAAATATCGTCCGGAAGTTCATTGACATCGTCTTTCTGATACGGGAAGAAGGCCCTGAGCTTCTCTCCCACCGCCAGCACCGCCCTGGACATGCCGCCGGTGAAGTCCCCCGAGCGGAAATCCGCGGCCATGCCGTCCTTGACCTCGTTCCAGAAACCGGCGCCGACCTTCTCATTGATCCCCGAGTCCCCGATAATGGCGAACTTGTGGGACTTGAGGGCAAGGTAGATGAGCACTCCGTTGCGGTCCTTGGTCCGGAACATCCCCAGCTTAGAAAATACGTAGGCTGCCCGCAGGCAGGGGTCGCCCTTGCACACCTGCTCCAGGTGCACGCGGATCTCGCCGGAGGTATTCTTCTCCGCTGTCTGAATGGCCCTTACCAGGGCCTCCTTGCTCTCCTTCCTGAGCAGATCCCCGGCAGTCATCACTCGAAGCTGACTACGGGTGCCTGCTCGGCTCCCTCGGAAGCCTCGAAGTAACCCTTCTTCTCGAAGCCGAACATGCCGGCAAAGATGTTGTTGGGGAAGCGGCGGATGGTCACGTTGTAGTTGCGGGCCGCCTCGTTGAATTTCTGACGCTCGACGGTGATCCGGTTCTCGGTACCCTCAAGCTGGGCCTGGAGTTCCAGGAAGTTCTGGTTGGCCTTCAGGTCGGGATAGCGCTCGACGGAGACGAGCAGACGTCCGATGGCGGTTCCGAGCTCATTCTGGGCACTCATGAAGCGGGCGAGCTCCTCCTCGGAGAGAGTGGAGGGGTCAACGGTAGCCTGAGTAGCCTTGGCCCTGGCCTCCACCACTGCCTCGAGAGTCGACGACTCATGCTCGGCGTAGCCCTTGACCGTAGCCACGAGATTGGGGACCAGATCGGCCCTGCGCTGATAGACATTCTCCACCTGGGCCCATGCCTGGGAGACGGTCTCGTCCGTGCGCACCATGGAGTTATACATTCCTTTGATCCAGAAGAACAGGACCAGCACCACCGCCACGATGACGATGAGCGTTACATAACCTCGTTTCATTTTCATCTTTTTATTTTGATTTTTGTTGTTCACTGCTGCTCCTGACTGACGGCGGGTCTCACACATCTCACTGAGACTCCATAGCTGTCCTTGTCAGTATAGTAGTTGTCGAACGTGTCCGTATTGTAGTAAATGAACCTGTATGGCACCGTACCGTCAGGATTCTCCGTAGAGGCCCACCACATACCGTAGACGGCGATATTTTCATATTCCCCGTAATGGTCGCGGGAATTGCCGGTGGGGAAGGCGTTCCATCCGAGGGTATTGGTATGAAGATTGTCCGGGGAATAAGGCCACATGGCGGAACTGTTGAGAGTGATGGGAGCCGACAATGTCTCTCCCAGACCCTCCCAATGCCCAAGGAAGTCCAGCTCCGTTCCGCTGGCCGCAAGCGCAAGATCCTCCCAGTCCTCTACTGTAGGAACCGACCATCCCTCGGGACACGCACCCTGAGGGCCGCCTCCCAGACCGCTGCCGGAGACTCCTCCTGTCGCATCGTTCCAGGAATACAGTCTGCCGAAGATATCATCGATCCCTTCCGATCCGTCATACGGACGCCCCAGAACAGTGCCGTCTGCAGCTCCGTCATAGCGGAGATTCTGAGTAAACCATTCCAGACTGCCGTACTGACGGTACTGATAAGTGCTTCCGTCCCGTCCGTCGACAAACTCTCCGGTACCCGGCATCCATCCTCCCACACTGCCGGCATCAGTGGTGATCACCTGTACTGTCGCAGTCTTGGTACTGGAGTAATATTCTCCGGATATGGATCTGGCATAGGCTGTTATGCTGTACTCCCCGGGCTCGTCAGGCAAAGTGACGGTTATGGCCTGGCCCATGAGTGTATCCAGGTCGTCATCACCCAGGTCGATATCACTGGATACCCAAAAATACTCCAGGTCCGAACCACTGGGAGTCGTAATACCGGAGACATAGGACTCGACCACCTGCCCCACCACGGCATACGAGGGGAAATCGAAATTCAGGGAGCCTGACATATACAGTCTGTCATCTTCTTCGTCATCAGGGCGGCATCCGACTGCGGCCGTCATTACGGCTGCTGCCAGAGCCAGCAGTTTCAAGCACTTTCTATCCATCTTGTCGTTTTCGTAAATTCAAACTACAAATATGCATCAATTTTTCTTAGATTTGCAAACAATATCATTTTTACTAAAATCATGCCATCGTTGAAACACATCGCAGCCTTGTTGCTGCTCGCTGCCGCCGCATCCTGCTCCCAACAAGACCAATATCGCAGAATCGAAGGATTCGCCCAGGGCGGAACCTTCCACATAATATACTCGGCGCCCTCTTCGGAAACAGCATCCGCCGTTGACGAAAACTCGGTCATGACCTTAGTTTCCAATAGACTGCACGATATAGACTTCTCCATTTCGGGATACAATAAGGGCTCGCTTCTGTCCAGGTTCAACCGCGGGGAAGACATAGTCCCGGACAGGTACTTTCTAGAACTGTTCAGAATGTCCATGGAGCTGTGGAAAGAGACAGGAGGGCTGTTCGACGTGAGCGGAGGCCCGCTGTTCGACTTCTGGGGATTCGGGTTCAAGGACCCCGCGAGCCTCGACAGTCTGCGCAACGATGCCCGGACAGCACATACGGTGGATTCCCTGCTGGAGTTCGTGGGGATGGACCTGCTGAGCCTCGAGAACGGGCAGATAATTAGGAAAGACCCTCGTGTGACTCTTAATTTCAATGCGATAGCACAAGGATACACCTGCGATGTAGTGGCAGACCTACTGGACAGCCTCGGGGTGGAGAATTATCTGGTGGAGGTGGGCATGGAGATAGTCTGCAAGGGACTCAATGCCTCCGGACGGCCGTGGAGGATAGGTATCGACGCGCCCGTGGACGGGTCCCAGGTGGCCGGTGAGAATGTGCAGAAGTTACTGGACCTGACCGACTGCGGCATCACCACTTCCGGCAACTACCGCAAGTTTTTCATCCTCGACGGGAAGAAATATTCCCATTCGATCAATCCCGTGACTGGCTATCCGGTACAGCACGACCTGCTGAGCGCTACGGTCATATCCATTGACACAGCCCGTTCCGGAGCCTTTTCCGACGCCTACGCTACCTATTGCATGGTGCTGGGCAAGGATGCCGCGGCCCGGTTCATCGGCTCGAGGGGAGACCTGCGCGGATACCTTATATATGACGGCGGGGTCATCGACATGCTGAAGGACGGTTCGGAGATCCACACCGCATACGGGCGCGTGGAAGAATACCCGCAGTTCGCATCCGCATACATGAGTCCGCGCCAGGTGTATGTCTGGCTGCCTGACGGTTATTCTCCGCGGAAGAAATATCCGGTGCTGTACATGCATGACGGCCAGATGCTCTTCGATGACACCTGGACATGGAACGGTCAGGAATGGGAGGTGGACGAGGTTCTTGGCCGGCTTATCGCTGACGGTAAGATTCCGCCCGTGATAGTTGTCGGCATCGCACACGGGGATAATCGGTACGGAGAGTACTTTCCGGAGAAAGTTCTGGGATATCTTGGGGCTGTGCCCGACTCGCTGACCGGCGGATGGTATGTCTCCAGTGAGGATACGCCTGACGGCATGAAAAACCGCACGGATAAACAGACCGCGGCTCGCCGCTCACAGACTTACACGGATGCCGGTGATGCAGCCAAGCTGGATCCGGTTTCGGGTCCGGGCCCGGCATCTGCTTCTGCCGCACTGGATTACATGCTGGCCTCTGGAGCTGTCTATGAGGCTGACGAATACCTGCGTTTCCTGACCAGCGAGCTCAAACCCTTCATAGACTCGCACTACTCCACCCTGCCTGACCGACAGCACACCTTCGTAGCCGGCTCCAGCATGGGAGGCCTCATCTCGCTGTATGCTCTCTGCGAATATCCTGACGTGTTCGGAGGAGCGGCCTGCATGTCCACCCACCTGCCGATGATAACCAGCGCCTCTTACTCATCCGCCGCCGATGTATCGCAGACAGTCTTCGAGGCATTCATGCGCTATCTCTCGGACCACCTGCCCGCTCCCGGTTCCCATCTGCTCTACACCGACCGCGGCGACGGCACCCTCGACGCCCTCTACCCTCCATTCCAGGACCGCCTGGACAGCCTGCTCTCCGCCCGCGGCTGGCGACCCGGTCCGTCCCTTCCTGCATCCGGCTCCGGAGCACCCACATCCTTTGCCGGCGATAACCGCACAGGGGGGCCGGAGGCCGCTGGTTCGGATGCCATTGGTTTGGATGCCATTGACCCGGACGCCATCGGTTCGGATACCACTTCGGACACCATTGACCAGGATGCCATTGACCAGGATGCCATTGACCAGGACGCCATCGACCCGGACACCATTGACTCCACCGGCACATGGATAAGCCCCGTATTTCCCGGCGCCTCCCACGTCGAGCACGACTGGGCCGCCCGGCTGCATGTGCCTTTTACGTTCCTGCTGCGGTAGCCTCCCCCCAGTTTCCCACAGTTGTGCCTGCCCACCGCCCCATCCAACCAAGCCAGGCATACATTCTGTAAACCGGCAGAGGCCGCACAGCCCCATCTCACAAGACACTACGCATCAAGCATTTAAAGATAAGCCCCGTGGACAGGGCCGTTTTAAAACAGCACGCTTCCACAGGCCCTTTTACCAACAGATTGATTATCAGCCCATCCCGTTCCTGCCTCGTGCGAACGATTCATTTTCGTTCTCCTTCCCTTGCCCCATAGCGTCACCTCTTCCCGGTCACTGTCTTGCCCCTTTCGCTCATTTCGCTCATTCCACAACGGCACCGTTTCCCGCATTTCGCTGCCGTTGCGGAATGTTGCCGGAAGAAGCCGCACAGCCCCTTGCCGTAAGACAATACATATCAACCACTTAAAGAGACACCCCGTGGACAGGTCCCGTCAGAAACCTCCAGCTTCCACAGCCCTCCACCTTAACACACTGACTACCTAACTCTTCCCAGCAGACCCCGTGCCGACGATTCTTTCTCGTTCTCGCTAAAAGTTTGGATGGAGGCGAACAACGGCCCGTTCGAAAAATAAGCGTCACCTCTTCCCGACATGAAAATCCCACCTTCGGAAGGTGGGATGAAAACGCGGGAAATCGCCGCAGCTTCGGAAGGTGGAAAAGGCCAGGCGGTAGGAGAAACGCGCTTGCGGAGGCTGTGAGGTGCATGATGGAAAATCCCACCTTCGGAAGGTGGGACGGAAATGCGGGAAATCGCCGCACCTTCGGAAGGTGGGCAGAGGTACACGTGGAAGGAGTAGGTGTACGGAGTGATGCAAAGCGGAATCTCCTCTCGGAGCGGAGCGTCACCTCTTCCCGACAAAAAGGCTCCCGATGAGGTACCACCTCAGAAGCCGGAGCGAAGCGACTAAGCCTTCCCCCTGGGGAAGGTTTGGATGGGGGTAGAGCAAAGCAGCGTCACCTCTTCCCGACAAAAAAGGCTCCCGATAAGGAGCCCTTTTGTCGGGAAGAGGTGACTCGAACACCCGACCTCTGCGTCCCGAACGCAGCGCGCTAGCCAACTGCGCCACTTCCCGAAACTATCTTCATGTTGTTTGTTTTCCTACAAAAAGAGGCTCTCCGCTTCGGAGAACCTCTCTGTCGGGATGAGACGACTCGAACGTCCGACCCCCACGTCCCTAACGTGGTGCGCTAACCAACTGCGCCACATCCCGAATCGGACCGCAAAGATAGTAAAAATTCGGATTACGCAAACTTTTTTCGAAAAATTTAAACTATTTCACTACCAAAACGCCGGAATACTCGTTGTACACATCAGCATACCATTCAAAATTCTTTTGCTGCTCTGCCAGCACTAATTCTTCGAGAGGATTGTAAGAACATCCAAAGCTTGTAAGACCCAAGTTGTAGCTGACATCAAGCTGGGTCAGCTGATTGCAGTAGCAGTTCAAAACAGTCAGCTGAGCATTGTTGTTGAGATCGAGGGTAGTCAGCTGATTATACTCGCAGTTCAAAACAGTCAGTTTAGCATTGTGGCTGACATTGAGCTGGGTCAGCTGATTGTCGTAGCACCACAGCACCTCCAGCTGAGCATTGTGACTGACATCGAGCTGGGTCAGCGGATTGATGTAGCACCACAAATTCGTCAACTGAGCATTGTGGCTGACATCGAGCTGGGTCAGTTGATTGTTGAAGCACGACAAATCCGTCAACTGAGCATTGTGGCTGACATCGAGTTGGGTCAGTTGATTGTTGTAGCAGATCAAATAAATCAGCTTAGTATTGTTGCTGACATCGAGCTGGGTCAGCTGATTGTTGTCGCACGACAAGCTCTTGAGCTGAGCATTGTCGCTGACATCGAGCTGGGTCAGTTGATTGTTGCTGCAGCCCAAGCTCTCAAGCTGAGCATTGTCGCTGACATCGAGCTGGGTCAGCTGATTGTTGCTGCAGCCCAAGCTCTTGAGCTGAGCATTGTCGCTGACATCGATAGCGGTCAGCTGATTGTTGCTGCAGGACAAATTAATCAGCTGAGTATTGTGGCTGACATCGATAGTGGTCAGTTGATTGTTGTCGCAGGACAATTGCCACAGCTGAGTACTGTGGCTGACATCGATAGTGGTCAGTGGATTGTTGCCGCAGTCCAAAAGAGTCAGCTGAGCATTGTGGCTGACATCGATAGTGGTCAGTTGATTGTTTTCACAGGACAATTTCTCCAGTTTAGCATTGTGGCTGACATCGAGCTGAGTCAGCTGATTGTTGTCGCACCACAAATCAGACAACTCCGCATTGTGGCTGACATCGAGCTGAGTCAGCGGATTGCCGAAACAGTACAATCTCTCCAACCAAATATTGTTGCTGACATCGAGCTGAGTCAATTGATTGTTATAGCATAACAACTCCGTCAACTGAGTATTGTTGCTGACATCGAGCTGAGTCAGCTGATTGTCGTTGCAGAGCAAAACGGTCAGATTCGTGAAATAACTGATCTCGCTCATGTCCGAGATGGAGGACTGGCTGACGTACAGGTAAGTGCAGGCTTCTGCTTCGGCAATCGATATCCGGCCGTCACCGTCGGTGTCTACTCTGGGGTTCTTCTCCAGTATCGCTTTCAGGAAATTGGGATCTTTGAACTCGATAATGATTGCTTGCGGGTCGGTTTCCTGCTCTATCGTGTAGTCGATGGCCAGGTCTCCGTAGGCGGAACGGAGGGTCACGGTGGCGGTGCGCAGGGCGCCGTCGTTGCGGGACACGAGGAGGGTCACGGTGCCGGGGGTCAGGGCGCGGGTCTGCGGGGCTTCGCTTATCCAGCTGCCGGCGGCTTCGGGAATTATAACCTCTATGTCGAGATTGGAGAGATATTCGAGGATGACTTCTCCACCTTCGGCGCCGACTGATTTCTTCGTGTTGTCCACTACCTGAAGGCCGGCCTCCTCGAATGCCAGCGTCCGCATGATGACGCGGGTGCCGTCGGTGACGAGGATGACGGCTTTGGTGTATTCGTCGATGGTGGAGCCGGTGTGGATGCTGATGACGCCGGTGAGGGGCGAGGCGGCATCGGGTACGGCCTTGGCCTGGATATCGGCTGAGGTTATGACTTCTATCTCTACTGACTCAGATGTGCCGGTGATGGTGTAGCGGATATCCTTGCTGCTGTTGGCAGTCATGACCACCAGGTCTTCCTCGGCAAATTCGATGTTCAGGGGGGACTGCTTGGAAATGCTGATGACGGTCCCGTCCGCAAGGGTGAATACGACCGCGTCCTCACGTTCCTCGATGCTTATCGAAGAGGCGCCGGGCACGCCGTCCTGTCCGTCGGCTCCGTCCTTGCCGGGGTTGCCTGTGGCCTGACCGAGCTGTTCCCATGTCGTACCGCCGTCGTAGGAGATGAACCAGTAGCCGTCCTCTATCTTGAACTGAGGGGTGACGCCGTCCTTGCCGTCAGTACCGGGCGCTCCGTCAGCTCCGGGTGCACCGTCAGCTCCGGGAGCTCCATCCGCACCGTCGGCACCGTCTACTCCGGGAGCACCGTCCGCACCATCAGCCCCGTCAGCGCCGTCACGTCCCTGGACACGGAGCTTATTGCCGCTGTCATCCAGCAACCATTCTCCGTCCAGAGTCCAGTAATACACGCCGTCTTCGTCCATCCGCACGCCGATCTGCGGAGTATATCCGTCAGCGCCGTCCACTCCGTCGGTCCCGTCAGAACCCGGAGCACCGTCCTTCCCGTTCCGGATAACTACCGGCTCCTGCTTGGCAAAATGAATCTCGTAGCCGGTCACGGCTCCGTCCTCAGTCACCGGCAATACTTCCGTGATGTAATCTCCTGCCTGGACGGCCGACACCAGGGACTCTATCGCAGTGATTTCCTCGTTCATCTGCGCACACAGGGTTTCCAGTGCCGCGATGCGGTTCTCAAGTTCGTCGAGACGGTCATTGATGGCCGTACAGCTGCAAATAAGACAGAGGGACACCAGCGGTGTCAGTATTGTCCGGACAGTTTTCATGATCGGTTGATTTTGTCAGGTTATAACTTCAAAGTTAGGTGTTTTTCTCAAAACTGCAAAAGAAAAACCGGGTGAGGAACAATCCCGACCCGGTCGTCTTCAATATGTAACTTTAAAACATACCGAAGTATGTTTGCGTCTATTCTGTTTCGATGGTCATCTCGTCTATCAGATGGTCCGCATTGCCTATCATGTCGATGACGAAGAGGACGTAGCGGATGTCCAGGGAGATGTTGCGGCAGAAATCGGGGTCAAACTCGATGTCGCTCATGGTGCCTTCCCAGACACGGTCGAAGTTGATGCCGATCAAGCGGCCCTTGGAGTCGATCACGGGGCTGCCGGAGTTGCCGCCGGAGGTGTGGTTGGTGGCGATGAAGCAGACAGGCACCTTGCCGTCATGTCCCCAGCGGCCGTAGTCGCCGGAAGCCACGATATCACGGAATCTCTGCGGTATGTTGTAATCGAATATGTCGGGGTTGTCCTTCTCCATGATGCCCTCGATGGTCGAGAACGGCATGTAGTACACTCCGTCGGAGGGAGAATAGCCCTTGATGTGACCGTAGGCGACGCGGAGAGTGCTGTTGGCGTCGGGATAGAAGGTCTTCTCCGGCTGGAACTCCATCTGGCCGCGCACATAATCGCGGTTGAGCAGGTTGATCTCGGAGTTGAGACGGCTGACCACGGGGCGGATGTTCTCCCCTATCCAGGATGTGAACTCACGGCCGAATACCACAGCAGGATCATCCTGCAGCGCGGCTACTGCGGCGCAGTCCATGGCCTCGGGGGCAGCCCTGTCGGCAAATACCGAGACCGAGAACAGGTCATCGGCCCATTTCTCTATCGAGCCGCCGTAGACAGCCAGGGTGCTGTCAAAATAGGGAGGGCGGAAGTCTACGGGAACATTGTCCTTATAGGCGTTCATGACAGCCACGAAGGATTCCTTGTCTATAGGCAGGAAATAATCCTTGTAGAATGCCGCCTCAACAGCCTTGAGGGCCGAGTCGGAACCGCCCTCCGCTGCTTTTACGGCGCGGGAGGCGAACTGCACGAGTTCTATGGTGCGGGCGGACTCATTGTAATAGTCCAGAGCATAGTTGTAAGGCTCCAGTGCCTTGTAGAGGGAGTCGAGTGCGGGGATGATGCCCTCATACTCCGTTCCCTCGGCCCACTCCATGAAACTGGCCTCGAAAGCCTGCTTCCTGGCTACTGTCCCGAGACGGACGATGCCTTTCATCTCGCCCTGCCATTTCTTCCAGGCGTTGGACACACTGGCATTTTTCGAAGAATACTGGATTCTCACGGCCTGGTCGGCGTCCATGTACTTCTTCTGGACATCCAGACGCATGGTACGGAGAGCTATCTTGGCAGGATTGGTCACGTCGGAGACGTAGCGTACGCCCTCGGACATGATGTACTCGCGGGTGCTTCCGGGGAATCCGTATACGAAGGTGAAGTCACCCTCATTCACTCCGCCGGCGGCTATGTGGAAATACTTCTTGGGCTTATAGGGCACGTTGTCCTCCGAATAGGCCGCGGGGTTGTTGTCCTTGTCGGCATATACGCGGAAAATGGAGAAGTCTCCGGTATGACGGGGCCACATCCAGTTGTCAGTGTCGCCGCCGAACTTTCCGATAGACGAAGGGGGAGCACCCACCAGACGGACATCGGTATATCTGCGGAACACGAACATGTAGTACTTGTTGCCGTAGAACAGGGGCTCTACCGAAGCACGGAGTCCCTTGCCTTCCGCAACAGCCTCCTCGACGAGTTTGGCGGAGTTCTTCTCCACCAGAGCCTCGCGCTCTTCCTCGCTCATGCCGTCCTTATAGCCTTTCAGTACCTTGTCGGTAACATCCTCCATGTACTCGAGGAAGCTCACGGAAAGTCCCGGATTGGGCAGTTCCTCGGCACGGGTCATAGCCCAGAAGCCGTCGCGGAGATAGTCATGCTCCACGGAGCTGTGTCTCTGAATCTGACCGTAGCCGCAGTGATGGTTGGTGATGAGGAGTCCCTCGGGAGATATGAGCTCTCCGGTGCAGCCGCCTCCGAAGTGGACCACGGCATCCTTAAGACATGCCTGGTTGATGCTGTAGATATCCTCGGCCGTGAGAGTGAATCCCTTGGCCTGCATATCCCCTATTCTCTGCGAAATCAGGGAAGGAAGCCACATGCCCTCGTCTGCGGAGGCCGGAGCCATGCAGAAGACGGACAGTACGAGAATGGAAAGGTATTTCTTCATATTGTCTGTTTTAGTTGATAAAGTCTGCCAACTGCTCCTCGGAGAAGCCTGCAATGTAGTCGTAGCGCTCCTGGTTCCAGGACTTGGCCTTGCCGACGAACACTCTCGCCGACTTGGCGAAGTCACCGCACCTCTGCGCATCCAGCACGAGGAGCCAGCCCATGATGATGTGACCGGCCATCTCGACCAGACGGCGGGCGTGGAAGTCGATGTAGGTGTTGTCATGTCCGTGTACGAGGGCGCAGGCCTGCTCATACTGTGCGGCCATCTCGACGAGGGTCTTCTTCAGAGTCGCATACTCGGGAGCTACCTCCTCGGCCTCATACTCGCGGATCCTGGCGAGGTAGGCGCCGGTGGTCACGTAGCGGATAGCGGCCACTGTCTGGAGCTGGGATGTACCTTCATATATGGTGGTAATCCTGGCGTCGCGGTAGATGCGCTCCACGGGATACTCCTTCATGTAGCCGGAGCCGCCGTGCACCTGAATCGCATCGTAGGCATTCTGGTTGCAGTACTCGCTGGACATCATCTTGAGCACGGGAGTGAACATATCGGCGTACCTCTGGTACTTCTTCATGTCCTGACGCTCCTCGGGGGTGAGCTTGCGGGTCTCGGCGAGGAAACCGTAGGACTTGTAGATGTCCACGAAACGGGTGGTTTCATAGAGGATTGCACGGGAAGCCTGCAGCTTGGCCTTCATCACGGCGAGCATCTCGGATACTGCCGGGAACTCGATGATGGCCTTGCCGAACTGACGGCGCTCGCAGGCGTACTTGTAGGCCTCGCGGTAAGCGGCCTCGGAGATACCCACGGACTGGGCACCGACTCCGAGACGGGCACCGTTCATCAGCGACATCACGTACTTGATAAGGCCCATGCGGCGCTCGCCGATGAGCTTGGCGGGAGCGTTCTTGAATACCAGCTCGCATGTAGGAGAGCCCTTGATACCGAGCTTGTTCTCAATCCTGCGGACAGTCACGCCGCCCCATTTCTGGTCGTGTACGAAGTAGGACAGGCCGCGGCCGTCGCGGGTGCCTTCCTCGGAACGGGCCAGGACGAGCTTGATCTGGGCATCACCGTTGGTAATAAAGCGCTTTACACCGTTGAGCATCCACATGCCCTTCTCCTCGCACCACTCGGCCTTGAGCATGGCGGCCTGGAGGTCGGAGCCGGCATCGGGCTCGGTCAGGTCCATAGAGCAGGTATCGCCCTGAGGGATGCGGGGCAGGAACTCGGCCTTGATCTCCTCGGAGGCGAACTCGTGGATGGTCTCGGCGCAGTCCTGAAGGCCCCAGATATTGGCAAATCCGGCATCGGCTCTGGAAACCAGTTCCTCAGCCATCACGTAGGGCACGAGGGAGAAATTCAGTCCACCGTACTGACGGGGCAGGGACATACCGTACATGCCGGCCTGGGTGAGCACCCTCTGGTTCTCGGCCGTACCGGCTGCGTATGTCACGCGGCCGTTTTCGCATACGGGGCCGTCGTGGTCCACCTGCTCGGCGTTGGCGGCGATGGTGTCGGCGCAGATCTCTCCCATGACCTCCATCACCTTGTCGTAGGAGTCGATGGCGTCCTCGACATTGCAGGGAGCGTAGTCATAGACTCCGCTGTCCTTGAAATCCTGTTCCTTCAGCTCCACTATCTTCTGCATCAGGGGATGCGAGAGCTGAAACTTCAAATCACTGTTGTCTGTATAAAAATTTGCCATGACTTCTTCTCCTTACTTGCTGTTTTGTTTGTAGAACTTGATGAGCTTGGGTATCACCACATTGAGGTCACCCACGATAGCATAGTCGGCTATCTTGTGGATGGGAGCCTCGGGGTCGCTGTTGATCGAGATGATCATCGAGGACTGGTCCATACCGGCTGTATGCTGGATCTGACCGGAGATACCGCAGGAAATGAAGAGCTTGGGACGTACGGTCACGCCGGTCTGTCCGATCTGGCGGGCATGGTCCGCAAAGCCTGCGTCCACGGCGGCGCGGGATGCTCCCACCTCTCCGCCGAGGGTCCTGGCGAGCTCGAATATCAGGTCGAAATTCTCCTTGCTGCCCACGCCGAAGCCGCCGGCCACGATGATCTGGGCGCCCTTGATGTCGATCTTGCGCTCCTCTATCTCGCGGGCCACGATCTCCACGGTCAGGTCGCTGTCCTTCAGGATAGAGTTGACGTCTATCTCCGAGATGCGTCCGGCCACGGGTGCGGCCAGGGGAGCCTTCTTCATCACACCCTCACGGACAGTGGCCATCTGGGGCCTGTGCTCGGGGTTGACGATGGTGGCGATGATGTTGCCTCCGAATGCGGGGCGGATCTGGTACAGGAGGTTGTGGTACTGTTTCTCCTTGTCCTGATGGTCACCTATCTCCAGGGAGGTGCAGTCGGCGGTAAGGCCGCTGTGCAGGGCGCTGGAGACTCTGGGAGCGAGGTCTCTGCCCACGGAGGTGGCTCCGAAGAGGGCTATCTGGGGCTGTTCCTTGCGGAAAAGGTCAATGGTAATCGATGCGTAGGGCAGTGTGCGGAAGAACTCCAGGCGCTTGTCGTCGGCCAGGTGCACCACTGCGGCGCCGTAGGAATAAAGCTCGTCGGCCAGGCCTCTGACATCATGTCCTATCAGCAGGGCCTCCACGTCGCAGGAGAGCGAGGCGGCCAGGTCACGGGCTTTGGTCATCAGTTCGAGACTCACGTCACAGAGGCGTCCTCCGTCGGTCTCGCAATATACTATAATGTTGTTCATGTCGTCTAGCGTTTTAACAGATTAACCGATTGTATGACTGGATATCAGCTCCTTTACGAGACCCTCGATGTCGGCGTCAGAGTCCGAAAGAGTCCGGGACTCCTTGGCCTGGAGGATGATGTTCTCGATCTTCTTCACCTTGGTGGGCGAACCGGAGGAACCATAGCTCTTCTCGTCCCCGCCTATCTCGGCGAAGCCCCACTCGGGTATCTGGAAATGCTCGGAGCACTTGCCTGATGCGGCATACTCTGAACCGGAGGCCTGGTCCTCGGAAACGGTGCGGGCTCCTTTGTAGCGGAGGAGCTGCTTGGCGTTGCGGGGCCTGCATGCGGCTGCGGTGCCGGTCACGGTGATCAGTACGGGCAGAGGGGAGGACACCACTTCGATGCCCCGCTCCAGCCTGCGGCGTACGGTCACTCTGTTATCGTCGATGTACAGTACTTCTTCTGCGTAGGTAATCTGAGGCCAGCCCAGTTTCTCGGCTACCTGAGGGCCCACCTGGGCGGTATCACCGTCGATAGCCTGACGGCCTGCGATGATCATGTCGGGAGCGATCTTGCGGACTGCCTGGGCCAGCGCGTAGGATGTGGCAAGGGTATCGGCTCCTGCGAACTTTCTGTCGGTCAGGAGGACTCCTCCGTCAGCGCCTCTGAAAAGACCCTCGCGGATGATGTCGGCGGCCCTGCCGGGGCCCATAGTCAACAGATGGATTTCCACGTCCTTCAGACGGTCCTTGATCCTGAGCGCCTGCTCGAGGGCATTCATGTCTTCAGGATTGAAAATAGCAGGTAATGCGGCGCGGTTGACCGTTCCGTCCTCCTTCATCGCATCTTTTCCTACATTTCTGGTGTCCGGCACCTGCTTGGCCAGGACCACGATTTTCAATTTGTCGTTCATCAGTTTTAATACATTAATCCGGGCAAAGGTAGGAATTATTTCTCAGACTGCAATGCCTTATGGATGGCGGCGGCAGCCCGGCGGCCGGCGCCCATCGCCAGAATCACAGTCGCTGCGCCCGTTACGGCATCGCCTCCGGCAAATACCATCGGGCGGGTGGTGGCTCCGTCCTCATCGGCAATGAGGCAGCCCCGGCGGTTGGTCTCCAGTCCGGGGGTAGAGCGGGCTATCATCGGGTTCGGGGAGGTTCCGAGGGACATGATGACGGTGTCCGTCTCAATCTCAAACTCGGAGCCGGGCACCGGCACGGGAGAGCGGCGTCCCGACTCGTCGGGCTCGCCGAGCTCCATGCGGATGCAGCGGATGCCGCGCACCCAGCCTTTCTCGTCGCCCAGGATCTCCACGGGATTGGTCAGGAGGCGGAACTCTATGCCCTCCTCCTTGGCGTGGTGCACCTCCTCCACCCTGGCGGGCAGCTCCTTCTCGGTGCGGCGGTAGACCACCGTCACCTGAGAGCCCAGGCGCAGGGCGGTACGGGCGGCGTCCATAGCCACATTGCCGCCTCCGACTATTACCGACCTGCGGCCGGAGAATACGGGGGTGTCGTATGTAGGATCGTAACCGTGCATGAGGTTGTTGCGGGTGAGGAACTCGTTGGCCGAGAATACTCCGTTGAGGTTCTCCCCGGGGATGCCCATGAACTTGGGCAGACCGGCTCCCGAGCCGATAAACACGGCCTTGAAGCCCTCTTTATCGAAGAGGTCATCCACAGTCACGGTCCTTCCCACCACCACGTCTGTCTCTATTTTCACTCCGAGGCGGCGCACATTCTCCACCTCGTACTCCACTACCTCCTCCTTGGGCAGACGGAACTCGGGGATGCCGTACTGCAGCACGCCTCCGGCCTTGTGCAGCACCTCGAAGACGGTGACGTCGTAGCCCCAGCGGGCCAGGTCAGAGGCACAGGCCAGACCGGCCGGACCGCTGCCCACCACTGCGACCTTGATGCCGTTGGCGGGAGCCTTGTCAGCGAAACGGACTCCGTTCTGACGGCTCCAATCCGCCACGAAACGCTCGAGCTTGCCGATGGCCACCGGCTCGCCCTTAACTCCGAGGATGCAGGAGCCTTCGCACTGGGTCTCCTGGGGGCAGACACGGCCGCAGACTGCGGGCAGGGAACTGTCCTGAGAGATAATGCGGGCAGCCTCCTTGATGTCTCCGGCCGCTACCTTTGATATAAATGCGGGTATCTGGATGGAAACCGGGCAGGCCTCCACACAGCGGGGCTTCTTACAGTTGAGGCAGCGCGAGGCCTCGAGGACGGCCTCCTGTTCGTTGTATCCGTAGCATACTTCCTCGAAATTACGGGCCCTGACTGCGGGATCCTGCTCGCGTACAGGGACTCTGGGTATCTTGTTAGCCATTGTTATATCTCCTGATGTTGTTATTGATGCAGTCCTATATGACACTGGTGGTCCTTCTCCTTCTCTATGTCGCGGTACATGCCCTGACGGCGCATGGCCTCCTCGAAGTCCACGTCGTAGGCATTGAACTCCGGTCCGTCCACACAGGCGAAACGGGTCTTGCCGGCGATAGTCACGCGGCAGGCGCCGCACATGCCGGTACCGTCCACCATCAGGGTATTGAGGCTGACGATCAGAGGAATGCCGTACTGACGGCCCTTGAGGGTGACAAACTTCATCATGATCATGGGGCCGATGGCCACCGCCTGGTCATATTTCTCGCCGGAGTCCAGCAGACGGCCCATGATGTCGGTCACCAGACCCTTCTCACCGTAAGAGCCGTCGTCAGTGCATATATAAAGGTGATCGCAGACGGCCCGCATCTCCTCCTCGAGGATTACCAAGTTCTTGTTGCGGGCACCGATTATCACGTCCACCTTTGCCCCGGCCTGATGCAGGTACTTCACCTGGGGATATACGGGGGCAGTTCCCAAGCCTCCCGCTATGAAGAGATAACGGCTGTGCGAGAGCTCCTCAGGGCTCAGGTGTATAAACTCGGAAGGCTGACCGAGCGGCCCGACCACATCCGCGAAGGACTCTCCGGCCTCATAGCTGCAGATGATGCGGGTAGATGCTCCCACGAGCTGGGTGACGATGGTCACGCTGCCTTCCTCGCGGTTGTAATCACAGATGGTCAGGGGGATACGTTCATTCTTCTCCCCTGCCCTGACTATCAGAAACTGTCCCGGCTGGGCTGACTGCGCAACACGGGGCGCCAGAACGTCCATCAGACAGATGGCCGGCGTCAGAAATTTCTTCCTAAGTATTTTGTACATAATCTATAATGAGTGTGTTATTCCTGCTTAACCTCACCCAGGACCTCGTAGCCGAGTTTCTCGATGGCCGCCGCCAGTTTCTCCCTGGTCGTCTTTCCCGGGTCATACTTCACCCACACGGTCTTGTCGTCAAGGGATATCTTCAGGTCCTTGACACCCTTCTCAAAAGGGATGTTCTCCTGAACTTTCTTAACACAGTTCTCACAGTGAAGGTTGACAGAGAAGACGACTTCCTGCAGCGGAGCCTTCTTTTTCTGGGCGTACGAAGTTACGGCAAAAAATGACAACATCAATACGGCAACGGCCGTTTTCATAAAAAATTTAAACGTTTTCATATTTTTTAAAATTTATAAATTTGGCAAAATCTATTTCCAAAGGGTAAATCTCACTCCAGCATAAGCAGTTACCCCAGTCAGGGGGCCCCATATCACCGAAGCGTTGAAATCAGGGGACCAGGGATCCTCCGCACTGATTACAGGATGCTTCTGGCGGTAGTTGGTGATATTCTCGACTCCGACATATACGTCCACCCCCTTGAACTTGCGGGTAATCTGCGCGAAGAGTACCGGGTAGACAGGGCTCATGCCGCTCTCCCCCGGCTTCACGGCAAAATCCGGCAGACGGGCAGGACCGTTGATCTGGGCCGTAAAATCGAAGGTCCAGATATTCATCCGGGTCGCATACTGGAGGTTCAGTACGCCCTTATAGCGGCTGACCAGCGGCCTTTCCACCAGACCCCGGTCCTTCAGCCATACCTTGGAATCTGAATAACGGAAAGTAGCCAGAACGGTGAAGCGCTCGAAAGGCTCTACGGAGAAATCCGCCTGCCAGGTGTTGGTGTACGACGGGCCGTCCAGACTGTAGATGCTTACCGCACTCCAGTCATATTCCTGGTCCACGATAATCTGGGAGGTAAAATCACTGCGGAAGTAATCAAAACTGAGATAGGAGTTGTCCTCGAAGCCTATCGGGATGTAGAAGGTGATATTGCCGCCGTAGGTCCAGGCGGACTCCATGTCCAGGTCCGGGGCTATGTCCAGACGGCGTCCTGTGGACATCATGCCGAGGTTGTCCACTACCACATTGGGCGAACGGGTTCCGCGGCCTCCCGAAGCCCGGATGACGAGCCACTCCGCAGGTGACCATTTCAGATTGACCCGTGGCGAGAGAAAGAGACCGTAGAGACTGTTCCAGTCGAGGCTCAGGTCTGCCACTGCCGAGAACTTCTCTCCCAGAGTATAGGTGTATTCTCCGTATATTCCCAGGGAATTTTCTTTGCGCGAGAGGTCATAGTCCGCGAATACTGCCCGACGGGAAGCCGACAGAGGATCCGCATACCCGTCATGCAGTGTCTGGACATAGCCGTCGAAGAAGTTCCTGAGACCGAATGTGAAGCGGTGGGAGTCATTCGGTATGCCCTGGTACATGAGATTGAGGAAGCCGGAGTTCTGCCTTCCGAAGAAACTCCTGAGGCCGAAATACGAGTCCAGCTGATGCCAGGTGTAGTCGGCGACTACTGCGATGTTGTGAGAATTGTCCTCATTCAGAGGGATTCCCACCTTGAGGTAGCCGTTAACTCCCTGGTTCGTGATATACGTACCCCAGGGCACGCTCATGGTCCGCAGGGAGTCCACATGCTCCCGCCTGAAAGTCATCTGACCTCCGAGGCGGCTGTCGTACAGAGCCTTGACTCCGAAACGCACCTGCACTCCGCTCTGGTCATAATAGAGCCAGCGGTTGGCAAAGTTCAGATGAGTCATCTCAGGCTCGTCCCTGAAGCCGTCCCCGTTCATATCATGGGCCATAAACGAACGGGAGGCATGGGCCATCAGGACCGTAGACCATCTGTTGCCTATCTGGAGAGAGGACGCGGCATTCAGTTCGGCCATCAGCATACTATTGATGAAGGCGTTGAGAAAGAGGGGCTTTTCATCCGTGGGCTTGCGGTGCTCGACGTTGATCTGGCCGGATATGGCCTCCACCCCGTTGATGACCGACGAGGGACCCTTGGCTATCTGGATGCTCTCCAGCCACTGACCGGGGATGTAGGAGAGGCCGAAAGGGGCGGCCAGACCGCGCATCACCGGACGGTTCTCGTCCAGCATGGCCGTATAGATGCCCGATAGGCCTAGCAGACGGATCTGACGGGCACCGGTCACGGCATCCGAGTAGCCCACCGACACTGCGGCGGAGTTCTCGAAGCTCTCAGCCAGGTTGCAGCAGGCCATCTTGTTCAGTCCCGCCGATGATATGACCTCGGTCTTGACATTGGACAAGCGGGACAGATAGTTGGCTTCTCCGCGGGCCGTGACAACAGCCTCATCCAGCTGATTGTCGCTGCGGAGGAGTATTTCTAGAAAAGTCCTCCCCGGCTCCACCGCTACAGTATCCCGGATATAGCCGAGTGCCGCCGCCACCAATACTGCATCCCGCTCCGCATCCCTTTTTATACTGAAATTCCCGTTTTCATCGCAATCAGCATACACATCCGAGCCGAGCCAATAGACCGTAGCAAAAGCCACCGGCTCCCTCTCCCCGTCAAGACTAACTGTGTACACTGCTCCGGAGAGAGTACCGTCCGATTGCTGTGCATAGGCACAGACAGCAGCACCGCACAGAAGTGCCGCAATAACCATTATCTTCTTCATTTCAACACTGTTTTAATAAAGTGTTATATCCGTCAGTGCAGTGTGAAATTTCAAAAATAATGGCGAAGATAAAGCATTTTCCGTATATTTGTTTTGGATAATTTAAATTTAACTCAAAATGAAATTTCTGAAAAATCTTCTTGCGGCCCTCCTGGGCTGTTTTATTGCCCTCGGGCTGCTCTTTCTACTGGCTGTAGGCATGATAGGTGCGCTGATGCCGGCTGAGGAGACCGTCACAGTAGCACCCTCGTCCATACTCCGCATCGAGCTGTCCTCCGCTATCGGAGAGCAGACTGTCTCGGATCCTCTGGACCTGAGTTCCATCGCGCCGATACCCATGGCATCAGGATCCTCCAGCATCGGTATCCTCGACGCCGTAAGGGCCATCGACTATGCAGCCACCGACCCCTCCATCAAGTTCATCTACCTGACCGACTGCGGCTACTCCAGCGGCATTTCCTACATGGAGGAGCTGCGCGGAGCCCTAGAGAGATTCCGCGCCTCCGGCAAGCCCGTGATAGCATACGGAGACAACTTCTCCTTCGGCGGCTACTACCTTGCATCCGTAGCCGACAAGATCTACGCTGATGAATTCGCCTCGAACAACATCCTCGGCATGGCCACCACCATCATATTCCTCAAGGACGTGCTTGACCGCTTCGGAGTGGAGATGCAGCTCATCCGCCACGGCAAGTACAAATCAGCCGGCGAGCAGTTCATCGCCAGCGACATCAGCGAGGCCAACCGGGAGCAGAACCAGGCCATGGTGGACGCCCTCTGGAAGGCCGCCGCAGGCAGCATCTGCGAGTCCCGTGAGATTTCCCTCACCGACCTGGACCGCATGGTCAATAACCTGGAGCTCAACACCGCCCAGGACATGGTGGACGCCGGCCTGGTGGACGAGCTCTGCACTGTCAACGGCATGGAGGAGAATCTACGCACCCTCGCCGGAGCCGAGAAGCTCAAGGACGTGAAGATGATCACTCTGGACAAATACATCAAGGCCCGCATCAAGACCAACTACAAGGCCAAGGACAAGATAGCCATCATCTATGCCGACGGTCAGATCAATCCCAACGGCAGCGACGGCATCACCGAGGAGACATTCCAGCCCATTATCCGCGACCTCCGCGCCGACAGCTCGGTCAAGGCGGTGGTTCTCAGGGTCAACTCCCCCGGCGGCTCTGTACAGCCCGCGGAGATCATCCGCACCGAGCTGGAGCTGCTCCAGCAGGAGAAGCCCCTGATCGTATCCTACGGCACGATGGCGGCCTCGGGCGGTTACTGGATCTCGGCCGGAGCAGACAAGATCTACTCCAACAGCACCACACTCACCGGCAGCATCGGAGTATTCAGCATGCTGCCATCCCTCGAGAAGACCTTCAAGGACATAGCGCATGTCAACCCCGTGACCATCCGCTCCCACGCACACGCCGACATGGGCTCGATGACCCGGAAGCTGAACCGTCAGGAGGTAGCGGCATTTCAGGAGCAGGTGGAGATGATCTACGACCACTTCATCAACATCGTGGCCGAGGGCCGCGGCATGACTCCTGAAAGAGTGGATGAGATCGCCCAGGGCCGTGTATGGTGCGGCAGCGAGGCTCTTGACATCAATCTGGTCAACGAGATCGGCGGTCTTAAGGAAGCCCTGGACTACGCCGCCGTATCGGCAGGTCTGGACAACTACAGGATAGAGAGCTGGCCGAAAGTACGCACCAGCCTGGACAAGCTGATGGAAGGCCTGGGCACGGCCAGTGCGGCAGTGGAGACATTCTCCGACCCCGAGCAGCTGATGAAGAACCTCTTCCAGTCAGTCAGAGCCGAGAAAGGCATCTACGCAAGAGTTCCCTACATCTACTGCTTCGAATAAAAGCAGACCTAACGGACAATGGAGACCCCGGCGACTATGGTTGTCGGGGTTTTTATCTTGAAGCGGTCGTCAATCCGCAGACCCGGCAGACATACGATCTGTCCGGCCGCATCGGTCAGCACCGGCTGGGAGAGCTTCTGCATACGGTCCAGCTTCAGGTCGGTGAAGAAGTCACTGAGTTTCTTGGAGCCTCTCTGCATGCCGAAGGGACGGAAACGGTCCGCCGGCCTCCATCCGCGGCAGGTCAGGGGCATACTCAGGCTGTCCGCCGCAAAATAGAGCACGGAACCGTCGGAGACAGGGTTGAAGGCTACCGGACGGGGAAAGAAATCGAGGCGGAACCTCATTCCCTTGAAATTGTACACTCCGGGCCGGTCTATGATGAGCTCCGTCTCCTCCTCCTGCGTCATGGGATAGACCCTCATCCTGTCAGCTCCGAAGACCAGTTCATGGGTACCCGAACGGAATACCCTGCCGCTCTGCCCCGATGTCATGCAACGCTCCATATCGGAGACCTGACCGCTGTTGAAACCGTATTCCCGGAGCATCATGTTCAGCCAGTATCCGCAGTGTCCCTCCTGCAGCAGGGCCTGGATGCCTATGGTCAGCACCCCGTCCCCGGAAGTACTGCACACCCTGGAGCAGACTCCCGCATAGACCCCGTCGATGATATCCGAAGCCTCCCGGAAATACTCCGCATCCCGGCGGACAGTGTTGAGGAAGGAAGGATTGATCTTGCGGAACTCAGGAAAAATGATGTTCCGGACCCTGTTGCGGGCGTAGTGGGACTCGAAGTTGGTCCTGTCGTCCCGGTAGGACACGCCGTTGGACTCGACATACTCCCGTATCCGGGCACGGGAGATGCCCATGAGGGGACGGATTATGCGGCCGTTGCGCACCGGTATGCCGGAGAGTCCCTTCAGACCGGTACCGCGGGCTATGTTGAGAAAAATCGTCTCTATACTGTCGTCCAGGTTATGGGCTATGGCCAGAAGGTCAAAACCTTCGGAATCCATGAGTTCCGAGAAAAAACCGTAGCGGAGCTCTCTCGCAGCCATCTGCGTTGAAATCGAATTCTCAGCGCTGTATGCCTTCGTATCGAAAGTCCTGGTATAGACCTGTATCCCATGGACACGACCCCACTCCACGACAGAATCCATGTCCCCGTCGCTCTCTTCTCCCCTAAGAGAAAAATTGACATGCGCTATGGCAAACTCAGGAGACAGATGAGAATCCAGGAACAACCGCGCCATACACATGGAGTCAATGCCGCCGCTCACTCCCAGAAGATATCTGCGCCCTTCCACTTTCCCGTCGGAAAGGGATATAAGGGCACCATCAAATTCCCGGACGATATCCATAGCTATTCCGGCTTGATATACTGTCCGAAAGTCCAGGTGAGTCCCAGACTGACTATCTCCTTGAACTGCACTCTGGGAGCCGTAACACCGAATTCGTCGGCGATCATTATGTTCTCGTCATAAATCAGATTGGTACGGGCAGTGAGCGTCAGTACCTTGGTCAGAGCCAGCGATGCATCAACATCCCAGTACACCTGGATATTCTCAGGATGGTCCAGATAGTTGGAGAAAAGTGTGAGTGCAGAGCTTATCTTCAGAATCTTCCAAGTATAGTTCACATCCATCTTGAGCTGCGCTCCGAACTCAGCCCTCACGGCCTGACCTGGATCATTGCCGTAAGTCTCCCGCAGATTCTCATCCGTCACTACAACAAGATTGCCAGTTGCAGGGGAAATGTTGAATGACAGGAAATTGAACGGTCTGTAGTTGATACCGAAACCGAGAGACAGATAACCTGGTGCCATGAAATTTGACTGGGCGTTTCGCGTCACCGTACCGTCCTCTGCCGTTACATATTCGTATGTGGGTGTCAGCTGGGTTCTGAAATTGAACAGAGATGAAAAGTACAGCTTGTCCTTCAGCATCCATCCCCACTTGCTGTCGAGCTGGACACGGTCATCACTCTTGTCGAACTGCTGGTTCAGTGGAGTTCCTCTCTCGAAAGACTGCACGAATCCATAGGATATCTTCAGTCTGTTCTCGAATATCATCTTGTCCTTGGCATAGTTGGCGTTGGCATCTATCAAGCCGTTCAGGGAGACATTGGCCGAACCTCCCTCCGCCCAGTTGGTCAATGAGACCTGAGAGAAACCCACCTGCGTCAGAATACCGTTGGTCCAGTACTTCGGTTCTTCCTTGGAGGCAGTGTCGACAGCAGACCCGTCTATGGACGAGACAATACCAAAGCATACTTTCTGCGCCGGATCAAGAGCTGATGTGTCTATCTCGACAGACTTTATTTCCTTGTAGTCCACATCCGTTGCACGCTCCTTCTTCCGGTCCGAGGCCAAAGCATCGGAAGCATGACAGCACAACACCGCAGCCAGCAGTACTGAACCTATAAAATATCTCTTACTCATTATCTTCCGTATTTAAAACATCATCTGAATTATACTTGAATCCAAGCCGTTTACCCGTTCTCATCCTGGATGACTCTATCTTGGTGTTCATCTCTCCCACCGTAGCCTCCTTTACCATATCATAGGGAGGAACCAGCAGGTCGAATGAAAGGGAATAGTTGATCGCTGACTCCACGAAGGCCACCAGGTCGTCGCGGGTAAGCGTGCTCTTTCCGAAAAGGTCCGTAATCTGTCTCTTCTGGCGCTTGCCCTCCACGAAGAAGGCCTTGTCCTTGTTGATGAACATACGGGCCACCAGATAGCCCAGGTCATCGTTGCGGTTGTATTTCAGGGAGTCGTAGAGGAAGTTGTAGACGCTTATTACTCCGCAGTAACCGTTATAAGGACTGTTCCTAACGTAGGGGTTCTTCCACACAGGGTGCTCCCTGTCGAACTGGAAGATATCCGTATGCAGGCTGAATATCAGCACGTCGTCGGCAAACTTGAGCTCGGCCTCGAACTTGCCCCTGTCCCTGTACTCCAGACGGACGCGGCGTGAGCCGGTGTTCCCGATCATCTCGTTCAAGTCATTGCTCATCTCGCTCAGCACGTCCTTGAGCACGCTGAACACCTCCAGGCACTGGTCGAATATCTGCGACTTGATTACAGACTTGACATTCAGAAGACTGATTATCCTCTGCCGGGGGCTGGAATCATCACTGTTCATTGCCGTATAGTGTTAGTATGACCTTGCGAATATCACTCTGCGCTGCGAAGGGCGGCCGGAATACACGCATTTGCCGGGTTCCTCGCACACACAGCTGTCTACGGGGATGCACCTGATGGTCGCCTTTGTCTCCTCCTGGATCCTCATCTCGGTCTCGGGAGTGCCGTCCCAGTGGCAGAGCAGGAAGCCGCCTTCCTCTATGCGCTCCTTGAACTCGTCCCAGGTGTCCACCTTGATGGTTTTGGACTCGCGGAAGGCGAGGGCCTTGTTGTAGATATTGGACTGAATGTCGTCCAGCAGGCCCTTGATATGCCCGGCAAGACCCTCACGGGATGCGGCTGACTTCTCCAGAGTATCCCTGCGGCAGATCTCCACCTCGCCCCTCTCGAGGTCGCGGGGACCGATCACTACCCTCACGGGCACTCCCTTGAGCTCCCACTCGGCGAACTTGAAGCCGGAGCGGACATTGTCCCGGTCGTCTATCTTGGTGGAAATGCCGGCCTTTCCAAGTTCGGCGGCGATTTCCTTCATATATGCCACCATGCGGTCGAGTTCCTCCTGACCTTTATATATAGGTACGAACACTACCTGTATCGGAGCGATGGCCGGGGGCAGGACGAGTCCGTTGTTGTCGCCGTGTGCCATGATGAGGGCTCCCATCAGACGGGTGGACACACCCCATGAGGTAGCCCACACGTAGTCGAGCTTGCCGTCCTTATCGGCGAACTTCACGTCAAAAGCCTTGGCGAAGTTCTGTCCGAGGAAGTGGGATGTACCTGCCTGCAGGGCCTTGCCGTCCTGCATCATCGCCTCTATGGTGAGGGTATCCAGGGCTCCGGCAAATCTCTCGTGCTCTGACTTGTGACCCACCACTACCGGCATGGCCATGTAATTGCGGGCGAAATCGGCATAGACATGGACCATCCTCTCGGCCTCCTCCATCGCCTCCTGAGCCGTAGCGTGGGCTGTGTGTCCCTCCTGCCAGAGGAACTCGGCGGTACGCAGGAAGAGACGGGTACGCATCTCCCAGCGCACTACGTTGGCCCACTGGTTGACCAGGATGGGCAGGTCGCGGTAGGACTTGATCCAGTTCTTATAGCTGTTCCAGATAATGGTCTCCGATGTGGGACGCACGATGAGTTCCTCCTCCAGTCTTGCGTCCGGGTCTACTACTACTCCGGGACCGTCAGGATTGGCCATGAGGCGGTGGTGCGTCACCACTGCGCACTCCTTGGCGAAACCCTCTACATGCTCGGCCTCACGGCTGAGGAACGATTTAGGTATGAAAAGGGGGAAATATGCGTTCTGATGGCCTGTGGCCTTGAACATCCTGTCAAGCTGCTCATGCATCTTCTCCCAGATGGCATAGCCGTAGGGCTTGATGACCATGCAGCCGCGGACGGCTGAGTTCTCGGCGAGATCCGCCTTGACTACCAGGTTATTGTACCACTGGGAATAATTCTCTTCTTTGCTAGTAACCTCTTTTGCCATTATGTCTTGTTTATATGGAATGATTTTTGTTAATTTGTGTTGCAAAAGTAGTAATTATTGACTAAAAAGGAGGTTAGGTATGAAAAAAAGTTTGATTTTGCTTTCTATCTGTTCCGCGGTCCTGTTGACCTCCTGCGGAACATCCTCTTACTATGCATCTTCCGCATTTGAAGACGGCATATATTACAGACCTTCCGGTGACGTCCGCGAAGAAGCCAGGGCAGACAGCGAGGAAGTTCAGAAGCTCATAAGCCGTACCCGTCAGGAGGCGGCCCGCTTCTCGGACACCATAGTCATAGCCAGCGCCAACAGCACTCTGGAGGTACCCTATGTACCGGAAAGACAGTACACACTGATGTTTGACCAACAGCTGGACTCTCTCGGTCAGGTCAACCTCAACTTTAATTTCGATTTCAACGACTGGTATCCCGGATACGGCTACCGTGACTATTACTCATACTGGGACTGGAGATACTGGGGCGCATTCGGCCCCTCCTGGTACAGATGGGGATGGCACAGCCCGTGGTACGGATGGGGCTGGTATGACCCCTGGTACTGCGGATGGGGCTTCGGCTTCGGTCTGGCCTGGGATCCCTGGTATGGCCCGTGGGGAGGATGGTATGCAGGATGGTACGGTCCAGGATACTGGGGATGGTACGATCCGTGGTACGGCCCCTGGGGTTATCCCGTGGCATCCTTCTATCCCACCTACTACGGAAAGAGAAATGTCGGGATACGCACAGGCAGCGGAGTAACCGGCGGCAGGAGACTGGCGTCCGGGACCACCGGAACATCCCTGCGCTCAGGCGGCAGGACAGCAGCACCCTCGATGTCCGCCGTCAGAGGCTCCGGCACCTCCGGCAGAAGCACAGTGTCTGGACGGACTTTCCAGTCCAGACCTACAAGCACAGGCAGTGTCAATATGGGTGAGCGCTACGTAAACCGCGGCAGCTTCAGGAACACAGCCTCCGCATCCAGAGTCACTGCAAGTGACGGCAGGACCGTCTACGGCAACGGCAGTTCATTCCGCAGACCCGCATCATCAGGCACAACCAGCTACAGGAGACCGGCAGCATCGAGTACAGAGAGCTTCCGCAGTCCCTTCGAGAGCCGCCAGTCATTCAACCTAAGAACCGGCAGGGACAATACTGGATTCAACCGCAGCACCACCTACGATTCCCGTAATACCACTTTCAACCGGAACTCCTACAACAGCTCCGGAACCCGCACCTTCAGCACCGGCAGTTTCTCCCGCTCGTCAATGGGCGGCGGAGGCCGGACCCATACCGGGGGAGGCGGCCGCAGCGGTGGTGGCGGAGGACGCCGGTAATGCACGGAAAAACATTCAATAAGGAAGAAACAACATGTACAGAAAAATATCAATTATAGCTTGGGTACTGATCCTGGGTGCCATACAGGCTCATGCCCAACTCACTCCCAGCTACACTTTCAATGCCCTGCAGTTCTCCAGCCAGTACTATGACGGCACTGCCCGAAGCCTGGCCATGGGCAACGCAATGACTGCCCTCGGAGGAGACCTTGGTGCCCTGGCATACAACCCTGCGGCATCAGGAGTTTACCGTTACGGAGAATTCACCGTAACACCTTCAATATATTCGGCGGCCACCTCCACGTCTTTCCTCGGCAGCAACACGAATGACAGCCGGACACGTTTTGCCCTCTCCAACATCGGCTGGATCGGAACTTTCGAGACCGGTCGGACCAGAGGGCTGCTCAACATCAACGTAGGCATCACTGCCAATCAGACCAACAACTTCGCATTCAGCAGCTCAGGATCAGGAGCCCAGAGCGGCACATCCTATCTGGGCAGCCTGGCGGCATCGGTTCCCCAGGGAGTTCTGGGATACGACATGGATATGTACGATGACTATGACGACTACCCGTTCTACAACTCCGGAGCGTCGTGGACCCAGGTCCTGGCCTGGAACGGAGGACTGCTGGACACCCTGGCCGCAGACCCGTCATTCTTCCTAGGCGCCACCGAGAATTTATATGAGGATGAGAACGGCAATCCTGTAATAGCCTCTCCTGAAAACCTGACACAGAGTTTCCGCCGCCAGAAGACAGGATATGTTCAGGACATCGTTTTCAACATATCCGGAAACGTGGACAACATATTCTTCTTCGGCATCAACCTCACCCTCCAGAGCATCTGGGCCAACGAGTACACATCCATATCCGAACGGGCAGATGATCCGAGCCGCTTCCAGACCGGGTTCTCCCGCTTCACCAGGGAATATCAGATGACCACTTCCGGACTGGGTGTCGACGTCTCAGCCGGGTTCATAGTCAGACCCGTTGCAGGCCTGACCATCGGAGGCTCGATATCCACACCGGACTGGATGTTCCTCAACGAGAGCTGGCAGGAGACAGTCAGCGGCAGCACGGGCACCTTCGGAGACAGCAAGATAAGCTCCCCCGTAGGTTCCTACTCCTACCGCGTGAGGGCTCCCTTTAAGTGGAATCTGGGCCTGGGCTACACTGTCGGCAGCTTCATGGCCATAGGCGTGGACTACGAAAGGGCTGACTACAGCAGCATCCGGATGTCCTCTACCGGCGGAGACCGCAGCGTATTCTCAGCCGAGAATGACTATATGAACGACTACTATCAGGCTGTAAACAATATCAGGGCCGGCCTTGAACTATGGCCACACAAACAGGTGGCAGTACGCCTGGGATATGACTGGTACAGTTCATCCGAGCGGGATTTCGACAACACCCGCCACTACGCCTCGGCCGGTCTTGGCTTCCGCACGGCGGGCGGATTCTTCATCGATGCGGCATATCAGCAGCTCTGCAACAAAGTAGACAATCTCTTCTCCCTCTACGAGAACTATGCGGAGGGTGCTCCGGCACCTGTCGTAAAAGAGAGCAGCCGCAACTGGAAGGTACTTCTTACACTCGGATGGAGGTTCTAGAGAAGATAGGATACAGCATCCGGTCCCTCATTGAACAGCAGGTCAAGGACACTCAGACCGGGGATAAATCCAAATCTATCTGAGAATACTTGATAATAAGGCTTGAAGCGGTCTCTGAATATTTCGGGGACCGCTTTTTTAGGATGTATCGCATCCCTCAGGTCAAGATAATCCGGGGGATAGACAGGGATATATTCTGTGGTGAGGGCTATCTCGCAGCGCACTCCCAGCAGAGTCATGAGACTGCGGATAAGGCGGATATTCAGCTCCGCCAGCAGGCGTGGACGTGCATCCAGAATAGGGAAAATGTCGTCCTGGTAGTATTCGAAGAATGCGGAGGTGCGGTAAGCGGAGATCAGCGCCCTTTCATGCTGCTGCAGCCAGGGCTTGGAATAGTCTATGAGAGCTCCGCCTGTTCCCCTCGAACCGGAAGGCAGCGATACGGGTACGGTCAGAGACAAGACACCGTCGCAGGCATAGATCCTGCAACGGTTCCTGTAAGTCTGCTTGACGTATGAGTCATGTGCCTCTATCAGGAGTCTGCCGGCAGCGGCGGCCGCCATGAAATACTCCACCGGAGGAAAATAGGCCGTGGACACCACGGCGCAGTCCGGCCGGCTACTCATCTACCGAAAGGTCGGTGAACTTGATGATACCTCTCTTGGAGGCGCGGATGAAATTGAGGATGTTGTCCCTCTCGATGCAAGGAGGAACCTCGCGCTCTACTTCCAGGCAGGCATCGCTGCGGTTGAGTCCGCTGTTGTAGATGATGCGGTATATCTCGCGGATACGGTCTATCTGCTCATTGGAGAAGCCGCGGCGGCGCAGACCCACGTTGTTGAGTCCGCAGAAGGACAGGGGATGGCGTCCGGCCAGGGCGTACGGAGGCACGTCCTTGGTGATGCGGGAGCCGCCCTGAATCATGGCATGTACTCCGATGTGGCAGAACTGATGGGCCAGGGAGCCGCCTCCGATGATGGCCCAGTCGTCCACGTCAGTCTCTCCGGCCAGTCCTACATAACTGGTCTGGATCACGTGATTGCCCAGATGGCAGTCATGGGCTACATGGGCGTAGGACATGATGAGGCAGTTGTCGCCGATCTTGGTAAGAAGCTTGCCGCTGGCGGCCGTACCGCGGTTGACGGTGGCGCACTCGCGGATGACGGTATTGTCGCCTATCTCCACCCAGCTCACCTCGCCGGCGAACTTCATATCCTGAGGAATGGCTCCTACCACGGCTCCTGGGAATATCTTGCAGTTTTTACCTATTTTCACGTAATCCAGAATAGTGGCGTGGGGACCTATAACGCATCCCTCTCCTATCTCCACATGCTCCGCGATGTAGCAGTAGGGACTGATGTCCACGTTCGCGGCTATTTTGGCGTTGGGGTGTACCGTTGAGAATTGCATATCTGTTCAGTTTATTTATTGTTCTTTATCCTCTCTCTCACAATCCGTGCCATATCGGTATTGATCCTATGACCGGACTTGAACGCTGTAACCTTCCCAAGGATGCGGGTCCCTATCAGGGAAAAATCCCCTATCAGGTCCAGTAACTTATGTCTGGCACATTCATTCGGGAAATGCAGTCTGACATTGTCCAGATAACCGTTGGGCAACACTCCTACCTTCTCCACATTAAAGAGGGCGGCCATCCGCGAGAGAGCTTCCTCGGGAACCGGTTTCTCGACGATTACAAGAGCATTCTCGAGGTCGCCTCCTTTGATAAGGTTGTTGTTGAAGAGAAACTCCAGTTCATGGAAAAACACAAAGGTACGGCATGGAGCCACTTCAGAGGCATAGTCAGTCAAGCGGTCATAGTGAATATCCTGCACTCCAAGTACATGGGAATTGAAATCTATCTTCAGATCCACAGAAAAGTCATCTGCAGGATCGATGACTATCTCAGAGCCGGAGGCTTCATCGCGCAGGCTGATCCGCTCCGTTATTTTATAATAGGAGCGCGGTGCATCCTGCTCCTGCAGGCCGTCTGCTGAGACAACCCTTACGTACGGAAGGGCGCTGCCGTCCAGAATCGGGACTTCCTGGGCATTGATTCTTACCAGTGCATTGTCCACTCCCATACCTGAAAATGCCGAAAGCAAGTGCTCCAGCGTGGAAAGACGTATTTCTCCTTTCTCGAGGGTAGTACCCCTCTGTGTAGTGGTGACATAGTCGGCCAGAGCCTCAATCACCGCATCCGGACCGATATCCTCCCTTAGAAAACGGATGCCGGTTCCGGCCGGGGCCGGGCATAGTGTCATCCGGACCTTACGGCCAGAATGGAGTCCCTTCCCTTCAAATGTATATTCTCTTTTGAGTGTTTTCTGATTGTCTTGCATAGATTCCTTATTAATTCTGCCGGATTACTGCTTCCTGCCGTTGCGGCGGAAGACGGCGTATGCCCTCATGAAGTCCTTGTGCTCCATCGCCGGACTTCCCAGTAGGGTCTTGCCCTCCTCCTTGACGTCGGACATCAGTCCGGCCTGCGCCCCTATCATTGTCCTGTCAGCTATAGTGATATGCCCTGCGAAGCCCACCTGGCCTCCGATCATGCACGAACGGCCGATCTTGGTCGAGCCGGCGATACCGGCCTGGGCGGCGATGACGGTGTTGGAGCCTATCACCACATTGTGCGCCACCTGGATGAGATTGTCCAGCTTGACGCCCTTCTCGATGAGGGTGGTGCCCATGGTGGAACGGTCGATGACGGTATTGGCCCCTATCTCGCAGTCGTCCTCGATGGTGACGATGCCGGTCTGGGGGATTTTCTTATAGGTCCCGTCCGCCGTGGGAGCGAAGCCGAAACCGTCCGAGCCTATGACTGCATTTGCATGGATTATGCAGTTGTTGCCTATCTTACAGCCCTTGTACACGCGGACGCCGGGATAGATGATGCAGTTCTCGCCCACAGTGACCCCGTCTCCTAAATAGACCTGAGGATAGATCTGACTTCCCCGGCCGACACTGGTCTTCCTGCCGATATATGCGTGAGAACCGACATATACACCCTTACCCAGCTTTGCTGACCACGCTACATGAGCGGACAAGGCCCGTCCTTTCTTTTTTTCAGCTTTAAGTGCATTGAGCAGGTCCAGAAGCGAGGCCACTGCCTCGTATGCGTTGTCTACCTTCACGAGAGTCGCGCTCACTGCCTCTTTGGGCTCAAAAGATTTGTTTATAAGAATTATACTTGCCTTGCAGGTATACAGATAATGCTCATACTTAGGATTGGCCAAAAAACACAGGGTACCGGGCTTGCCGGACTCGATACGTGCAACTGACGATGCCTTTGCCTCAGGATCGCCGACAATCTCCCCGCCGAGATGCTCTGCTATGACTTTTGCACTAACCTCCATGGTACACTTTTGTTTCGTTATTCTAAAATAATTTTGCAAATAAAGCACTTTTTTTTGGAATATATGCATAAAACCCTTATTTTTGTGCGGATTTGGAAGAGGAAAGGGACGGCAAGTCCCTTTCGTTTTATCTACAGCTCACGTACATAACACATATCCGCATGATTGAGAAACAAACCATAGAACAGACCGCAGCCCCGTATATGGAAGAGCACGGCCTCTCCCTGGTCAAAGTTACAGTAAACAAGGCCAACAATATAAAAGTGTTTTTCAGGGCAATCGGAAGACCGGCCTGTATCGACGACTGCGTGGGGCTGAGCCGATGGATCGAGTCTCAGCTGGACAGGGACAAGGAGGATTTTTCCCTTATGGTGAGCTCAGCCGGAGATGCTGACAGCAGTACCGCCGGCGATGAGGACGGAACAAATAATAATTAAACATACAACAACCGACATGGAAGTAAACCTGATCAGTACGTTTGCCGAGTTCAAGGAACTGAAGAACATCGACAGACCTACCATGATGAGCGTGCTGGAAAACATCTTCCGCACCCAGCTGGAAAAAATGTACGGCTCAGCCGACAATTTTGACATCATCATCAATATCGACAAGGGTGACCTCGAGATATGGAGGAACCGCGAGGTGGTGGAGAAGGTCGAGGACCCCAACACCCAGATATCCCTGGAGGATGTCCACAAGATCGACCCCTCCTACGAGGTAGGCGAGGACTTCCCCGAGGAGGTCAAGCTCTCCGACTTCGGCCGCAGGGGCATCCTCAACCTGCGTCAGAACCTGCAGGGCCGCATCGCCGACATCGAGAAGGCCAACCTCTACAACAAGTACAAGGACCGCATCCATGAGATCCTCGTGGGCGAGGTTTACCAGGTATGGAAGAAAGAGGTGCTCGTGATGGACGAGGACGGCAACGAGCTGGTGCTTCCCAAGTCCGAGCAGATACCCTCCGACTACTTCAAGAAGGGCGAAACCGTCAAGGCCGTGATCGAGAGCGTGGAGATGAGGAACAACTCCCCCGTGATCACCCTGTCGCGTACATCCCCGGCCTTCCTCGAGAGACTTTTCGAGCAGGAGGTGCCCGAGATATTCGACGGTCTGATCACCATCAAGAAGGTAGTACGCATTCCCGGTGACAGGGCCAAGGTGGCGGTGGAGTCCTACGACGAGCGCATCGACCCCGTAGGAGCATGCGTCGGTGTCAAGGGTTCGCGTATACACAGCATCGTCCGCGAGCTGCGCAACGAGAACATCGACATCATCAACTGGACTTCCAACACCCAGCTGCTCATCCAGAGGGCACTGAGCCCCGCGAAGATATCCTCCATGTCGATTGACGAGGAGACCAAGCACATACGTGTCAACCTCAGCCCTTCCGAAGTATCCCTGGCCATCGGCAAGGGCGGAAGCAACATCAAGCTGGCCGGTCAGCTCGCAGGCTACGAGATAGACGTCTTCCGCGAGAACGAGGCCGGTGAGGATGAGGAGGACGTGATGCTCGACGAGTTCAATGACGAGATCGAGCAGTGGATCATCGACGCCCTCAAGGGTATCGGCTGCGACACTGCCAAGAGCGTGCTCGCGCTTCCCGTGGACGAGATATGCCACAGGGCCGACCTCGAGGAGGAGACAGTGCAGGAGGTTCAGAAGATACTCCGCGCGGAGTTCGAATAATAGAGAAAACGAGTTATTAACTAAATTGATAATATATGGCGGGACAAGAAAAAATCAGAATCAACAAAGTACTCAAAGAATTCAACATCGGATTAGGGACATTGGTGGAATTTCTCAGCAAGAAGGGCTATGAGGTGGAGTCCAATCCAGGAGCCCAGATAAGCGGGGAAGAATACGAGCTGGTCAGGAAAGAATATGCGAAGGAGCAGCTCATCAAGGAAGAATCCAGGAAAATTGCCATCAAGGTCAAGGAAATAACCAAGAAAGAGAGTTCCAGGCCGGAACCCGAGGAAGAGCAGTTCGGAGACGAGGTAATCATCAAGACTACGACCATCGACCATCCCTCCACACCTGAGCCCGCCAATGTGGAGAAAAAGGCCGAGAGTCCTCATTCTGATGAGAAGCCGGCCGAGGCCGCTCATGTTCAGGAACCTGTCCAGGAGACAGCTCCGGTCCGTGAGACGGCACAGGAGGCCGCAGCCGCACAGCCCGCTCCCGTAGAGCAGGAGCCCGAAGCCGTTCCCGTGCCGGAGGAACCTGCCGTAAAGCCCGAAGCCGCCGAGCCCGTCAGAAAGACCGCGGAAGACCGCAGTCAGGATCATTCCGGACTCAAAATTCTGGGCAAGATAGACCTCAACAAGAAACCGGCTCCCGCTCCCAAGCAGCCGGCACCGGCCAAACCCGCTCCGGCTCCTGCCCCCAGGCAGACCGCCCAGGAGACACCCGCGGAGCAGCCGCACCGCGAGACCGTGGAGCACATCGAGACCAGGGTGGAGAAGCTCGCAGGTCCTGTGATCAGCGGCAAGATAGACCTCTCTGCCTTCGAGAAAAAACATTCTCCCTCCGAGAAGAGCGGCCACCGCAAGCGCGAGCGCATAGTCAAGGGCGAGAAAGTGGACATCACCAAGGCCGATGCAGGTTCCGGTCAGAAAAAGGGCGGAAAGAAAGACTCAGACTCCTCCCGCAGCAAGAAGAACCGCAATAAGGAGAAACCCAAACCCGTACGTGTCGAGATAGACGAGGACCTGATCCAGAAACAGATCAAGGAGACCTACGCCCGCATGACCGAGGGCAAGGGCAAGACCAAGAGTTCCAAGCACAAGAGAGAGAAACGCGAACTCATCTCCCAGAAGATGGAGGAGGCCCGCGAGATGGAGCAGATGGAGAGCAGGATACTCAAGATGACCGAATTCGTGACTGTCAACGAGCTGGCCGTCATGATGAATCTCCCCGTCACCAAGGTCATCGAGGCCTGCATGAACCTGGGTCTGATGGTATCCATCAACCAGCGCCTGGACGCCGACGCCCTGGTGCTCGTGGCCGAGGAGTTCGGTTATGAGGTCCAGTTCGTCACAGCCGACGCCGAGGATGAGATACAGGAGGAGGTGGACGATCCCGCAGACCTGGTAGAGCGTCCGCCCATCATCACCGTCATGGGTCACGTGGACCACGGTAAGACCTCCCTGCTGGACTACATCCGCAAGTCCAACGTCATCGCCGGTGAGGCCGGCGGCATCACCCAGCACATCGGAGCCTACAACGTCAAGCTCCCCGACGGACGCCGCATCACCTTCCTCGACACCCCCGGCCACGAGGCCTTCACCGCCATGCGTGCCCGCGGTGCCAAGATCACCGACCTGGTAATCATCATCATAGCCGCCGACGACGCCATCATGCCCCAGACCGTGGAGGCCATCAACCACGCCCAGGCGGCAGGTGTGCCCATGATATTTGCCATCAACAAGATAGACAAGCCCGGTGCCAACCCCGACCGTATCCGCGAGCAGCTCGCCAACATGAACATCCTCGTGGAGGACTGGGGCGGCAAGTACCAGTGCCAGGAGATATCGGCCAAGAAGGGCGTCAACGTGGACAAGCTCCTCGAGAAAGTCCTCCTGGAGGCTGACCTCCTCGAGCTCAAGGCCAACCCCAGGCGCCGCGCCAAGGGTACCGTCATCGAGTCCTCCCTGGACAAGGGCCGCGGCTACCTGGCCACAGTCCTCGTGCAGAACGGCACTCTCCATGTAGGCGACATCATGCTCAGCGGCAGCTTCTACGGCAGGGTCAAGGCCATGTTCAACGAGCGCGGCCAGAAAGTCGACGAGGCCGACCCCTCCACCCCTGTATCGGTACTCGGACTCAACGGAGCTCCGACCGCCGGCGAGGTATTCAACGTCATGGAGGACGAGCGCGAGGCCAAGGACCTGGCCAACAAGCGCGAGCAGCTGCTCCGCATCCAGGGCCTGAGGACCCAGAAGCACATCACCCTCGAGGAGATCGGCCGCCGCATCGCGATAGGCAACTTCCAGGAGCTCAACATCATCGTCAAGGGAGACGTGGACGGCTCCATCGAGGCCCTGTCCGACTCCCTCATCAAGCTCTCCACCGAAGAGATTCACGTGGACGTGATCCACAAGGCAGTGGGAGCCATCTCCGAGTCCGACGTCCTGCTGGCCGCCGCCTCCAACGCCATCATCATCGGCTTCCAGGTAAGGCCTTCGGCCAATGCCCGACGTCTGGCTGAGAAGGAGGAAATCGAAATCCGCCTCTACTCCGTCATCTACGACGCCATCAATGAGGTCAAGAGCGGTATCGAGGGTATGCTCGCACCTGAGGAGAAGGAGGAAGTCACCGCCACCGCCGAGGTTCGCGAGACTTTCAAGATATCCAAGGTCGGCACCATCGCCGGATGTATGGTCAAGGAGGGCAAGATTACCCGCAGTTCCAAGGTCCGTGTCATCCGCGACGGCATCGTTGTCTACACCGGAACACTGGGTTCTCTCAAGCGCTTCAAGGACGACGTCAAGGAAGTCGCAGCCGGTCTGGACTGCGGTCTGAACATCGACGGATACAACGACATCAAGGTCGGCGACACCATAGAGGCTTACCAGATCGTGGAGATCAAGCGCAAGCTCTGAGCCCGCCTCCATCTGTAAGCGGAACAAACATCCCGGAAGCCTGCAAGGTTTTCCGGGATATTTTTTACTATCTTTGCAACTCTTTTGTTAACTAACTGCTAAAACCAAAAACTTATGAATCGTGTTACGAATCTGGACCCGAAAGCGTACATTACTTTCAGGAGAGTTTTCGGGCAGAATCCTGAATTGTTGACAAGTCTACTGAACGCGCTGCTTCCCTTCAGACAGGAGGAAGACCGCATCGTGGAAATCCTGAAGGATCCATTACCTGAAATCCACCGGTCCCCATTCTGCACCACTCTCAGGGCACACTGCATGAACGGCAGAGGCAGTACGGTTATCATTGACATACGCATTATATACACCTGGACAAGCCGGAAGCAGATACTGACTGAGGCCGCAGGAGCCTGTGTCCCGCAATACACGGGAGAAGGACCGGACCCGCAGATTCCGGTATACGTGCTGAACATCGTGGATGACGATATTCCCGACAGCTGGGAATACCGCCAGGAGATGGGGGAGGCTGCCGGTCCTGAAGGCGGACTGCACGTGACGATCATTGAACTTCCACGTTTCAAAAATGACAGAGCTCTTCCCCCCACAACAGAAGAACTGTGGCTGCGTTTCCTCAATGAATGTGGCGGCGACGCTGCTGAGACCGCTCCGGAACTGACTGCACATCCCCTGATCGGCAAGGCTGTCAGGCTGCTGGACAGTTCCGCATACTCGGAGGAGGAAATGCTGGATTACACCCAGTCCGTACAGTCTGCGAAGGCCGTCCGGGCAGCGGTCCACGGCATCATGCAGGAGAGTTACGGGCGCGGACGCTGCAAAGGCTTCGAGGAGGGCTTCGCCCGCTGGTACAGGGAAGGTGTCAATACAGGCATCATCGCCGGAGTCCAGCAACAGCAGAGAGACAGCGCCCGCCGCATGGCAGCCTCCGGCATATCCGTAGAGGACATCCTCCGGTGGACCGGAATCAGGGAATACGAGATCGGGATGCTGAAATGATTTGGTAATTCGGAATATTTGGCCCAACTTCGCGCTGCTGAATGGATAAAATATCTGATTTATGCAGCGCGATGCTATTGATTTCGGAACAGTAAACATCCCGTCCCTGTTCGGTAAGTATTTTGTAACCACACTGCTCGGGATGGTGAGCATGTCGGCGGTCACGGCCATCGACGGCATCTTCATAGGTCACGGAGTAGGCAGCGACGGCATCGCCGCCGTCAATATCTGCGTGCCCGTGTGGATGATATTCACCGGTCTCGGTCTGATGGCCGGAGCCGGCAGTTCCGTAGTGGCCTCGATACATCTGGCCCGCGGCAAGATCAAGGCCGCCCGGCTCAATGTAACCCAGGCCATACTCTTCGTGACCATCATAGCCGCGCTGGTCGCCGGACTCATCATGACATTCCCGGAGACCACGGCCCGGATGCTCGGCTCCTCGGAGCACCTGATGCCACTCGTGCTGGACTACCTGCTGTGGATAGTCCCGGCCCTGCCATTCCAGATGTGGCTCTCGGTATCGCTCTTCATCATCCGCCTGGACGGAGCGCCTCAGTACGCCATGTGGTGCTCGGTCATAACGGCCATCATCAACACCGTGCTCGACTGGCTCTTCATCTTCCCCCTCAATATGGGCGTCAAGGGCGCGGCCATAGCCACCGGCATCAGCATCATAGTGGGCGGGTGCATGGGCATCGGCTATCTGCTGCTACGCGCCAGGGTGGTGCGCCTGATCAAGTTGAAAATGAGCCGTAAGAGCATGCGCCTGAGACTGCGCAACATCGGCTACCAGTGCAAGATAGGCTCCCCCGCCCTGCTCGGAGAGGCCACCATCGCAGTCCTCATGTTCATGGGCAACCAGGTCTTCATGCGCTACCTCGGAGACGACGGCGTAGGCGCCTTCGGTGTGGCCTGCTACTACACCCCCTTCGTCTTCATGTTCGGCAACGCCGTGGCCCAGTCCGCCCAGCCGATAGTCAGCTTCAACTACGGAGCCGGCAAGATGGACCGCGTCCTGTCCGTCAGCCGCCTGTCGATAATCACCGCCGTCATCTGCGGCTTCGTCGGCATGATGCTCTTCGTGCTCCTGCCCGGCCCCCTCGTAGGCCTGTTCATCGGCCAGGAGGGCAACGCCGCCCGCATCGCCATCGACGGCCTTCCCCTCTTCGCCCTCGGCTACATCTTCTACGTCACCAACGTAGCCTCCATCGGCCTCCTCCAGAGCCTCGAGAAGATGAAGCCCGCCATGCTCTTCGCCTGCCTGCGCGGCCTCGTCTTCATCGTCCCGAGCTTCATCATCATGCCCCGCCTGCTCGGCGATGCCGGCATCTGGCTTGCCATGGCCGTCTCCGAGGCCCTCACTACTGCCGCCATTGCCCTCTACTACTTCCTCGGCCGTAGGAGAAATCTCTAATTTGCACTTGTGAAGTGCAAATTTTGCCGATTTTTGCACTTACCAAGTGCAAATTTGCTATATTTGCAGAAAATTACAGTATGGAGACTTTAATAACCCACTTCAAGAAACTGCTGCGCGAAACCGACACAGGCTTCAACAGATACCTCTACTCCGATATCAACTGGCGCAACCGCATAATCGGCATCAAAGGGCCGAGGGGCGTCGGGAAGACCACGCTGATGCTGCAGCACATCAAGCAGGATATGAACCCGGACGACGTGCTGTATGTCAATGCAGACGACATCTATTTCAGCAGCCACCGCCTGCTCGACCTCGCCGGGCTTCTGGTCCAGCGCGGCATACACTATTTCTACATCGACGAGATCCACAAATACAAGGAGTGGTCGAGGGAACTGAAACTCATCTATGACTACTACAGCGAACTGAACGTAGTATTCTCCGGCTCCTCCGTCCTGGACTTGACAAAAGGCACGTCAGACCTCAGCCGCAGGGCCGTTCTCTACCATCTCTACGGACTGTCATTCAGAGAATACCTGCATCTCTACCACGATGTACGGGTCCCCGTCCTCACTCTTGACGACATCATTGCCGGCAAACCCGAAACCGTCAACATAAAGACGCCCCTGCTGCTGTTCGAAGACTATCTGAAACGGGGCTACTACCCTTTCTCCAGAGACCCGGGCTTCGAAGAAAAACTCCGGCAGATTATCAATATCACATTGGAAAACGACATTCCCGTCTTCGCCGACCTGCCGGCCTCCATGGGACGCAAGTTCAAGAAACTGCTTGCCATCATAGCCAAGAGTGTCCCCTTCAAGCCCAACATGAGTAAACTCGCGGACCTCATAGGAGCCGGACGCAACCAGATGCCGGACTACTTCCAATATATTGAGGATGCAGGGATGATTGCGCAGCTCAGGGACGACACCGGCGGCATCCGCGGACTGGGCAAAGTCGAAAAAGTCTATCTGGACAATCCCAACCTTATCTACGCGCTCGCGGAAACCGAATCAGACACCGGCAGCCTCCGCGAGACATTCTTCCTGAACCAGACCCGAGTCCGCAACCAGGTCACATCCTCCGCCATCTCCGACTTCCGGATAGGCAGCCGCACCTTCGAAACCGGCGGCAAGTCCAAAGGCCGCAAGCAGCTCGCCTCCGCCGAAGAAGGCTACATCGTCAAGGACGGCATCGAGTTCTCCTCCGGCAACATCCTTCCGCTCTGGTGGTTCGGTCTCAATTACTAACTACTGATACGCAACGTCACACTTCCCACATCAACATACAATGCCATCAGTGTCTGTAATTTCAATACTACGTATAATTCAATGAATTACAGCGATTTATCTTAACATTCACAATTACAGACTGAAGAGATAGGTATGCAACTGTTTCTCGGAATCCGCTTCTGAGTATGCTGCAGGACGGGATAAATAATCCATCTTGTATTTTCTCTATTGAGTCTGTTTTGTAACGACGCACATAAATGCCAATATAGCAGCCATATACGTCCATCACAACAAAACAGACTATGAGGTGTACCCCTGTACCTGTAATTCCAACTAACAGCATAACGTTCTTAATTTCTGTTGCTTAGCACAATACGACTCTTAACAGACTGACTAATGGCAGATGCCGCAACGGCACCGAAACGTGGGTTTTGCTGCCGTTGTGGAAAGGAGGACGGATAATGTGACTGGAAGGGGCCGGCACAAATGATTTTTGTTAAATTTTCTTTATATCATATCCTAATGATGATGCCAACCTCTGTACTTGTTTAAAATCAATAGGACATCCATCACCGATCTGTGTACTTACTAAAAACGCTATACCGTCAGAACTTTTTAATGGATATTTGAAATGCCATCTTTTATCTTTGGCCTTATCATAAGAATTTTGTTGCTTTCTTACTACCTCATCATAACTCATTACCAAATTCGGTATTCTTCCATTGAAAAATGACTCTATCTCTTTATATGACAGATTCTTCTCCCTACTATATCGCTTGACTACCTCAAGAGCACAACGGTTCTTGCAGTAGTGGCCTTCTCCATTGATTGAGAAATTACCCCTCCTTGTATAGTTTTCATCGTTTGATACTGTATATTCCCTAAAATGGGGGTCTTCTATCTGACGTTTCCTTACAACAGGTACTGATTGAACTGAGTTTTCATCATTCGTAATTGCTCTTGAAACCGTAACTCTGACTTGATCCAAAACATTGTCTGTCCATTGCTCAGAACGTCCGTCCTCCAGATACTTCTTTTTCAACAGTTCCTTGAAGATACTGCCATCTCTATCTTTGATTAACCTTTCAACCTCCTCCTGCATCTGCTTTTGCTCCACCATGATACTTTTCTGTTTCTTGCAAAAGTCTGACAGTGCTTTAATACTGAACGACTCTTTTGAGAAAAGTTCAACGAATTTCAACCCGTCAGGATTGTCCTCAAATATATCAACTGAGAACACCTGTTCTGGGAAACCTTGCAAATTCACGTCATCAAAATAAAGGCATATTTTCTCCCCGATATAAAGTCCGAAAAACACCTGATTATTCAGCAAACGCATATACGAGAACAATTGCCTCTCATCTTCCTTCGACAACACATGATCCGGACGTTTCATTTCAATTACGAATTGATCTATTCCGTCTTGAAGAATGACAACATCCGCATATTTGGTCTCATGCCCAACCTTCACCGGACACTGTGATTTAATCTCCCCACGCGACTTCTTCCAACCAAGAAGCGTCATACAATGAATCACGACATTCTCATACTCCTTTTCAAGTACCTTGTCCTTGATACATTCCTTTAGGTTAAAACACAACTCGTTCCAAAGTTCTTTTATTCTATCATTTTCCATACACCACTACTTTATTCCTCAATACTATAATGCTTCAAAATTGCTTTAAGCACACGATCGAACAACCTTCCCGCAACTATATTATCATGCTCTTCATAGACATCGTACCATTTGGATCCTCCACCTCTACGGAAATATAAATGGTAACGATAACCGTCACATTCAAAATCAAATATATCTCCTCGCTCAGCACTTGACAAAGCTGCATACAAATCTTTGACATTTAATATCATTTCATCCATTGAACCAACAACAAAAATCACATCGTCGGCATAACTAGCAGGTAAATGAAGTCTGTATGTCGTATCACCATAACTTTCCACTCTACTTAATAATACACCTCCAAACATGCCGACATTATCTACTGAAGCTGCTTTTATCAATTGCGCATCTGCTGTCTGCTTTAAGGACACTAATGCAATTAGTATTAAAAAAATTTTTTTAACTGGCACCATCATGACTTAATCATTTTAAAGTTATTTAAATAATGTATCTATGTTTTCCTGTTTGCTAAGAAAATCCATCAAATTCTCTACTTGAATATTTTTTAGTAATTCCTCAAATTCAATTTCAGAAGCCAATGCAACAGAATACACTTGATCTACGTATTCATTTGATGATGCAGTTGCCGTTCCAGTCATAACAAAAACACACTCTCCCGAATCTGTCACTATGAAACGAGGATTCGGTCTCTCAAAAAAATCAAACCACCACTCCAGTCCATACCAGCATACTGTAATATTTGGGAAAACAACATCTATTCTTTTATCAAAATTTTTCACATTGTTTTCTTCTGCCACACGACTCCAGTCCATAAATTTCTCTTTTGCAGTCTCCAATGCTTTAGAGAATTCCCGTATCTTTTGTTCACCTGATATGAGGAACATAACTCTGTCAGTTTTCCGCTCTCCTGATACTTGAATATACAGACGTAAATCTCCATCATTTACAACTAGTATATCGTATATTTCATCATAATAAGAAGAGTGATATACTGAAATCATTTCTTGCGAATGCCCCACATAAAGTGAAAACACAAAAGAGATAATTAACAACAGCCTTCTCATTTTTGCTCATATTTTCCCATCATAGCTCCAATGACGATATTATAACAAAGAAAGTGTGGAGCTTCTTCCGCCTATCTCCAAGAAGGTTGTGGTAAGACCCGAAAGTAAATAGACTGAAACAATCCCCACACCTGTATCGATAGCGTAGAATACACGCAAGCGAATACAGATGACGGTGCTGCCGCAATCCTTACTTTCTTTGAAAACTACCACATTTTCTTGAAAGGATATCACGAAAACACTTTCATCAATATGTTATGCCACTCACATCAAAGCGAGTAACGTTACAAATATAATCATTTTTTCAATAGCAGCAGCTATCAGGTATTTTCTCCTTTGAGTCTGTTTTCGAACGATATACATAAACATCAATATTACAGTCAGTTGCAGACATCGCAGCAAAACAGACTGTGAGGCGTACCTCTGTATCTGTAATTCCGACGAATGGCATAATGCTCTTAATTTATGCTGTTTAGCAAAAAATGACCCATAACAGACTGACGATAGCTTCCACAATGGCACAGAATCATGGGATTTGCTGCCGTTGTGGAAAGGGGGAACGGAGGGAAGATACCGCACAGGGCTTGTGGAAAGGGTACACGGAGAAAGCGGCCTCCGCAACGGCACCGAATCGCGGGTTTTGCTGC
>ERZ1027066.67-NODE-67-length-82883-cov-42.718187_pt1 | contig 82883 bp, 80 predicted proteins | sample MGYA00519282_ERZ1027066 | MGnify/ENA primary metagenome ERZ1027066 (study PRJEB26926, sample SAMN06164494) | human gut metagenome | biome: ENVO:00009003; feature: ENVO:2100002; material: ENVO:00002003 | host: Homo sapiens | place: USA | collected 2012 ... | reverse complement strand
TCTCATTTTCGTTATCAGCGGATCCGCGTCAGAGGTGGCTCTCGGTGGCCCGGCATCGGTTTGCTGCGGAGAAGGAGCCGGTCAAATCGCTGTTTCGCCGTCACCTTCTCGGTTGGGGGTGTGCTGACTGGTTTGGAGGCAGTCTGCTGGCGGGCTCGTGCAGTTGTGTCTGCTTTACTTCGGGAGGGTGGACCAGATACGTATGGCGGTCTGAATGGGTGAAGAGGTAGGTTTGGAGGGATAGGTGTTCTTACGCTGGGTCCAGGGCTCTTCGAGTGAATAGTAGTCGATGGAGAGGGCGGGGTCGGGACCAGTGGGGTCGGCCAGAAGCCTGTCAAGCCAGGTTTTCCAGCGCAGGTAGTAGAAGTCGGCAAGGAGACCGGACCATTCCTTGTGCGCGTAGTCATGCAGCCCGCCGGTGTCGGAGGCTGTGCGGTTGCCCCATGTGGTTATCTGGACGCGGGCGTTCCATTCGAGCCAGTCTTTCATGGCTTCATCCTTGCCCAGTGCCCTGGCCTGTGCTATCCAGTTGCCTACCATAAATTCTCTCCGCGATGACAACAGGCTGTCCTGGAGCAGTATCAGTGTCAGAAAGTTTTCTCCATGAGTGCGCAATGCTGCTGTGTCGCGGCTGGTATATGCCTGTTGGATAGCCTTGTAAGTAAGCCTGCCTTTTTCTGCGATAGCCTGACGCAGGATATCCACCAGATCGTATTCAAAGTTATCACGTCCGGCAAAATCAGGAGCAGCCTGCACCATGAGGTCTGCCGCCATGATTACGTCCTGCGGGTCGTAGTAGTCCGACATCTCAGACCAGGAAGAAGCCTGGTAGGTGTCCAGGGAAGGACGTGCGCAGAAGATGGACTCGTGGGTGCCCTGCTGGGTGGAGGCGGCGGGACATTCGTAGATGGAACCAGCCAGCAGCCTCCAGGCCTGCAGGACCTCCGGAGTGATGCGGCCGTAACGGGCGCGGAGATATCCCTGCAGCCATTCGTCCTTGGAAAAATGCTCCGGGCGCCAGGGCAGCTCGCAGAGCAGTTCGTACATCACCGGATTGTTCTCTATCCCTTCCATTGTGAGGCCGACGCCCAGCATTGTCCCTGAGAAACGGCTGGAGTCCGCTTTGTAGTATTCGTCTATGACGTGCTGCATTTTACCGTGAAGGCCTACATTGCCTCCGAAGTTGAGCAGCATGCAGTAGAGCCAGTCGTGTCCGTCGAAACCTTCCGGACGGTACCACGAGGAGGAGGGATCTCCCCACTGCGGCCGGCTCTCGGAGTAGAGGTCGAGGACGAGCATGTCCCCGCGGGGTACGGAGCGGATCATCGCAGGGCGGGGATTGGCACCCCAGGCCTGTACTACCCACTTGGCTCCCGGGCTGTTGCGCTGCATGGCGGAGTGGATGGCCTTGCCTGCAGCCTCGAGATTGACCCCGGCCGTCCTGCCTCCCTCGTGGAATGGATCCATGCTGTAGAAGCGGGCCTTGCCGAAGAGTTTTTCCGATTCCTCGTAGTAGATATCAGCTATTTTCTGGAAATTATCGTCCTCGGGCTGCAGGAATGCGGGACGGTGATATCCCTGCCACAGTCCCGGATCCGCGACATTCAGCCCCAGGCGCTCCGCTGCGTCATGCGGCAGCATTCCGGAGTATCCGGGCAGGACCGGCTCGATTCCCAGCTCTGCCATGCGGGAGAGGATGTTCTTCTGCAGTTCAGTATTGCGAGCGTACCATGAGGAGGGATTGGGACCGCCCCAGCCTTCGAGATTGTTCATCAGCCACCAGGCCTGGAATGCGGGTCCGGCTATGAAGTCCGCGGCATCGGTACCGGAGTATCCGAGGCGGTGCAGGACGTTGAGCCACAGTGCGTCGGAGCCTACCGCCGCGAGACACAGGTTGATGCCGTGCAGGGCCATCCAGTCCAATTCCTGCTCCCACCGGGCCCAGTCCCAGAAGGCCATGGAGTAGGAGAATGTGCAGTAATTGAGATAATAGCGGTATTGCGAGCGGGTGGTACGGCGCTCTGGAGCGGGCACAGGAGGCAGTTCTGCCGGAAGTTCCGCCCGCATGCAGTTCCAGCTCAGGTGGATGCCGGCATAATACTTAAGGTACCAGTTGAGTCCGGTGGCGGCGCTTACAGGACAGTCCGCGGAGATGGAGACACGTCCGTCAGCGCTCTGGCTGAGCTCAAAGAAAGATCCGGACGCAGCAGTGTCAATCAGTATGATAAAATTTCCGGAGGAGCCGGGACAGATACGTTCTATGAGAGAATAGACCGGTGCTGAAGGTGAAATGCCTTCATGGCATGTGCTGATACGGTCCGTGTTAGGGCGGCAATGCAGAGTAAAATAACTGCGGCAGGGTGTTTCATAGGCGGTGGGTGGGTTAGTCTTGTTTTTGTCTGCGGCGGGGAAGTTTGGGAAACATCTTCCTGAAGCGGGTCATGTGCAGGGTGATGCTGCCCCCGGCGATGACGAAGGTGACGGCTATCAGGATCATCACTATGCCCAGTCCCTCACGGGCCGTCATCCGTTCTCCGAAGACGGTAATACCGAAAAATATGGCTGTCACCGGCTCCAGGGCACCGAGGATGGCAGTGGGTGTGGAGCCTATGTATTGTATCGCGCTGGTGGTGCAGAGGAAGGATATGGCTGTGGGAAAGATGGAGAGCGCCAGGATGTTGGCCCACATATACCAGTGGGAGGGAGTGGTCAGCTCGACTCCCGTTAGCAGCCGGATTATGAAGAGGGATACTCCGAATACCAGTACGTAGAAGGTAACGGTCAGGGTGGCTGTGTTCTTGAGTGTGGTCTGGTTGATACCTACTATATATATGGCGTAGGTAAGGGCGGAGGCCAGGGCCAGTACCGTGCCGATGAGGCTCAGGGTCGCTCCGTCCGGACCTTTGTACAGCAGGGCAATGCCTCCCAGGGCCAGGGCCATGCAGAGGGCGGTCTGCAGGCTGATCTTCTCCTTGAACACCAGGGCCATGATGACGGCGACCATTATGGGGTAGACGAAGAGGATGGTGGATGCGATACCGGCTTCCATGAAATTGTAGCTCTGGAAGAGAGTGAGCGAGGATACGGCTACCAGAAGTCCCATGACTATGAGAGTAAGTGTCTCTTTGCGGTTGACCTTGAAGGATCTTCCTCTCGCCCTGATCATAATTGCCAATATAGGTATCGCGAACAGGTATCTGAAGAAAAGTACGGATTCGGGATTCATGCCGTCATTGTACAGTGGAAGAGCGAAAAGAGGATTCATGCCGTAGGTTGCGGCGGCTATAGTTCCCAGTATGTAACCTTTAGTTTTGTTATTCATATCCTTTAACTCTTGAGCGGATGCAAATGTAGTAATTCTATATTTGGATAATAGTAACTGATTTCATATTTTTGCAAGTTGTGAGAAATATAAACATTTAAATAAAAAGTAATGTCAGAACAGCAGAATATTCAACAGCCTGTGCTGCAGTCTGCAGAACCGCAGGAGCAGGAGATAGACCTGATTGCCCTCGTGAAGAGACTGTGGAAAAAGAAAATATTCATAATCTATGTGACTGCGGCATTCATGGTCCTGGGACTGATGGTGGCGTTGTTTTCAAGTAAAGAGTATACGGCATCGACAACATTTGTTCCACAGACTGGGAAGAGCGGGGTGAGTTCATCAATGTCCTCGCTGGCATCTCTGGCTGGTATTAATCTTGGACAAATGGGTGGCGGAGAGGCACTTTCTCCAACAGTGTATCCTCAGCTTCTGTCCAATGTGGAATATATAAAGGATCTGATGTATACGCCGATCAAGTTCGAGGAATGGCCAGAGAAAATAACACTTTATGATTATTATACCAATGAGGAGTACAACAAGCCTACCTTCTTCGGGGCAATCAAGAAGTATACTGTCGGTCTGCCCGGCGTGATACTTGGTGCAATCAGAGGAGACGGTGACGAGGACGGGGACTCGCTGAATACAGTGGATGACGGTCTGAATACCCTTACTGAAGATGAGTACACGTGCATGAAGATTCTTACTCAGCAGGTGTCCATCAATATCAACGACAAGGACGGATATGTGGAACTGTCTGCCAGAATGGGAGAGCCGGTTGCAGCTGCAGAACTGGCGACAGCCGCATTCACCCTGCTGGAAAAATATGTGACTGAGTACAAGATAGAAAAAGCAAAGTCTACTTTGGACTATGTGAATGACAGGCTGAATGAGGCAAAAGCGGACTTTGAGGAGAAAGAGCTGGCTTATGCGCAGTTCAGGGATGCGAATAGAGACATATCATCTGCTACTGCGCAGATAGCGGAGAGCCGCCTGAGACAGCAGTATGATCTGGCCAACACTATATATAGCCAGTTGGCAAGTCAGAAGGTACAGGTAGAGCTCCAGGTTAAGGAGGATACTCCGGTGCTGTCTGTAATCAAGCCTATAGTAGTTCCTGTGGAAAAGTCAAAACCCAAGAGGGCGGTAATACTCATTGCATTCACTTTCCTGGGAGGCTGTCTTGGCTGTGCATCTGTATTTGGTCTTGATTTTCTCAAGCACCAGGGCTCATCCTGGCCCCGCAGTTGGAAAACCGAGGAAGAGGAAGATGATGAGAAATCAAATCTTTCGGAGGAGGCCGTTGCGTAATGTCTTGGTTCAGCAGGAAAAACCGCGATACAGAAGAAGTTCGCAGGGAAAAGGAAAGTTTGGATAAAGGCTTGGAAAAGACCAAACGGGGACTTTTCGACAAGCTGACACGTGCCGTTGCGGGAAAATCCAAAGTAGATGAAGATGTTCTGGACGGGATAGAGGATGCTCTCATCGCATCCGATGTCGGAGTGGATACTACTTTGAAAATAATAGATATGCTGGAAGATAGGGTGGCACGCGACAAGTATATGAATGCCGCCGAGCTCAGGGGTATTCTCAAGGAGGAGATGATGTCACTGCTGGTGGTCGACGGCAAGGAGGATGCGCCTGTCTTTGATTTCTCCAAGAAGCCGTATGTTATCATGGTTGTGGGTGTGAACGGTGTGGGCAAGACTACCACTATCGGTAAGTTGGCAGCCAATCTCAAGGCTTCCGGCAAGAAGGTGATGTTAGGTGCTGCCGATACTTTCCGTGCCGCTGCCGTGGACCAGTTGGTCATCTGGAGTGAGAGGGCTGGAGTTCCCATTGTGAAGCAGAACATGGGTGCCGACCCGGCGTCCGTGGCCTTTGATACGGTCAAGTCAGCCGTGGCCCAGGATATCGATGTGGTACTGATTGATACTGCCGGCCGTCTGCACAATAAGATAAATCTGATGAACGAACTTACCAAGATACGCAATGTCATGCGCAAGGTCGTTCCCGATGCTCCTCACGAGGTACTCCTGGTTCTGGACGGCTCCACAGGTCAGAACGCCTTCGTTCAGGCCCGGGAATTTACCAAGGCTACCGATGTCACGGCTCTCGCCGTTACGAAGCTGGACGGTACGGCCAAGGGAGGAGTGGTCCTGGGTATCGCGGATCAGTTCAATATCCCGGTCAAGTTCATAGGCGTGGGAGAGGGCATAGAGGATCTTCAGATTTTCGATAAAAAAGCATTTGTGGATTCATTATTTGACTAGAAGAGAGTAAATTATAACGACATGGATGTTTCATATAATTGGCTGAAAGAGTATGTCTCTTTCGATCTCTCCCCCGAGAGAGTGGCCCAGATTCTGACTTTCATAGGTCTGGAAGTAGAGGAAATCAATACTGTAGAGGATATCCCAGGCGGTCTGGAGGGTGTTGTTGTAGCAGAGGTGGTGGAGTGCGCTCCTCATCCCGACTCGGATCATCTCCATATCACCAAAGTCCGTGCCTCGCAGGACGGAGAACTGCTGCAGGTAGTGTGCGGCGCTCCCAATGTGGCGACAGGTCAGAAAGTCCTGCTGGCGACAGTCGGAACCAGTCTGCCCGCACCCGACGGAACCAGGATCAAGATCAAGAAATCCAAGATCCGCGGAGCCGAGTCCTTCGGAATGATCTGCGCGGAGGACGAGCTGGGTATAGGCACATCGCATGACGGTATTATGGTACTTGAGCCCGAGGCCGTCGTGGGTACTCCCGCCAGGGAATATCTGCATCTGGGTTCTGATACTGTGTTTACGATAGGGCTGACACCCAACAGGGTGGACGGAGCCTCCCATATCGGAGTCGCCCGCGATCTCTCAGCATGGCTGAAACTCAACGGTCTTGGCGGCGAACTTACCCTTCCGGACGTATCTTCTTTCCGCGAGGGTGACGGAGAGTCCATACCCATTGAGGTTGTAAGTCATGACGGGGCTCCCCGCTATATGGGAATTACCCTTACCGACATCAAGATATCTCCTTCTCCTGAATGGATGCAGAAGAAACTGCAGGCAGTGGGCCTGAGACCTATCAACAACATAGTGGATATCACCAACTACATCCTTATGGAAATGGGCCAGCCTCTCCATGCATTTGACGCATCGAAGATTACAGGAGGTAAGGTAGTCGTGCGCCGTGCTGCCGAAGGCGAGAAATTCGTAACACTTGACGGTGTGGAACATACTCTGTCCGCCCAGGACCTGATGATCTGCAATACAGAGAAACCTATGTGTATTGCAGGTGTCTTCGGAGGTCTGGAGTCCGGTATCACTGACTCTACCACCACGGTCTTCCTGGAGAGTGCGTACTTCAACCCTACGTCTATCCGTAAGACCTCCAAACGTCTGGGCATCAAGACAGATGCCTCGTTCCGCTACGAGCGCGGCACTGACCCCGAGATCATACCCTACGCTGCCCGCCGTGCCGCCCTGCTGATGCAGGAACTGGCCGGGGCGCGAGTAGTGGGCTGTGTACGCGAGGACTATCCCGAGCAGCTTGAGCGCAAGCGGGTGCAGCTGGATTTCGACAGGATGGAGGCACTGATGGGCAAGAAGATAGGTGCTGAGACAATTCTCAAGATACTGCGTTTTATGGACTTCGGTATCCTCTCCTCCAACGACCGCGGGGCCGAGGTGACCGTACCTACCTACAAGGTGGACGTGTACCGGGAGTGCGATGTAGTGGAGGAGGTGCTCAGGATCTATGGCTATGACAATATCGAGCTTCCGGACAGGATAGTCTCATCATACGACAATACCCCTAACCCTGACCCCGAGACGGTCCGTGTAAAGGCCTGTGACCTTCTGGCCGCAAACGGTTTCATGGAGTGCATGAACAATTCCCTGACCAAGGCTGACTATTATACGGGTCTAAGGACATATCCCAAGGCCAATCTGCCGATGGTCATCAACCCCCTGAGTTCCGATCTCAACGCCATGCGTCAGACTCTGCTATTCAGCGGGCTGGAGGTGGTAGCCTACAATCTGAACCGCCAGGCCGGAGACCTGAAGCTTTTCGAGATGGGCAATGTATACCGCTATGATCCGAAGGGTGAGGGCGATCCTGTGAATAATCTGGATTCCTACAGTGAGCGGATGCATCTGTCCATGTTTCTAGTCGGCAAGGGAACCCAATACTGGAGGAATACAACCGGTGCAGGGCATTTCTTCACTCTCAAGGGATATGTGGAACTGTTGCTTAAGCGTCTGGGAGTAAATCTCTATAATCTGGATTGTGCTCCGGCTCCTGTGGATCTCTTCTCCGAAGGTCTCATGTACACTGTGCCCGCTTCCGGCAAGCCACTGGTCATGTTGGGTACAGTTTCTCCGGCACGTCTGAGACAGTTCGATATCAAACAGCCTGTCTTTGCCGCAGAGATTGACTGGAGTCTGCTGGTCAAGCATTATCTCAAGGAGAAAGTGCAGTACCGCGAACTTCCTCAGTATCCGGAGGTGCGCCGTGACCTGGCTCTGCTGCTGGACGAGAACATATCCTTTGCCGACATCCGCAAGGCAGCGCTTGCTGCCGAGAAGAAGCTCTTGCGCAAGGTAGTCCTTTTCGATGTCTACCGTGGGGACAAAATACCTGCCGGCAAGAAGCAGTACGCAATCAGCCTTACGTTCCAGGACTACGAGAAGACTCTGACGGACAAATATGTGGAACAGATGGTCAACCGTGTTCTCGGGGCACTCACCCATCAGTACGGAGCTGTACTGAGGTAAAGTCCGTGCACGGGCAATTGCAGAGGGAAATAAAAAAACCGGAGCATCTATGTTCCGGTTTTTTTTATTGATAGAAGTTTAATGGGTTACAGGTGGACAACACAGGTGATACCGAAATTGGTCAGGCCCATCTCATTGAAAGCGGCATTGGAATAATTGCGGTAATAGCCTATGCCTGCTCCGAAGGCCGGATTCCAGTCGATGGAAAGGGATACAGGTTTCGATCCTCCGGTGAACTGAATACCGAATTTTACGATGCCGGCAGGACCTACATACGCATAGTTTTCCCTGCCGCCGACATTGATACCGACACCGGCGTCCAGAAACCAAGTCCCCGCGTCGGGCGTCCAGTCATACCACCTGCAGGCTTTCCAGTTGTACATCAGTGAAAAGTCAGCTGTGACAGTGCCCCCATAGTTGCAGAAACCGGCGCCGAAACGTCCTTCCACGTAGCCTTTGGACCAGTGGTATTGTGCGTCGAACTGTACGGTTGCACCGGCACGGCCGCCGACAGCCCATCCTTGAGCATTACAGCTTAATGAAAATAGGACGGAAGCAGAAAGTATCAGGATGAACTTTTTCATGATTCAATTGTCAGGTTAGAAACGATAGCGTACGCCTATGGCAGGGCCGATGCCCCAGTAGAATCCGGCACCGTTATGTATTGAAACACCCAGCTGTGCCCTGATATCGAATGAGAGTTCCAGAGGGAACCAGAAAGAGTAGGATAGTCCGACATTGCCGGCGGCTGCTACGTTGAAATGTCCGTTGTTGTTGCCGAGGACTCCCAGGCCGACAGCTGCACCGGGACCTGCATACCATGCCCAAGTTCCTCTGCTTGTCCACTGGGGCTGGGCGAAAGTGAAGTCATACAAGGCTGTCAGGTTCAGATCCCAGGTAAACAGACCGAGATCGATTTCGACGAAGTCGGCATTCTTGACAAAGTGCTGGTAGCTGACTTCAGCTCCCCATCCAAGCCTGCCTCCGATAGCGCGGGGCTGGGCGTAAACTGCTGCGGCTGTGAAAAGCGCGATAGCGATAATGATAAATTTCTTCATCTTGTAGCGATTTAGATATTAGTAATATTAATAATAAGTTACGGATGATTTCTCCACCTCTGATATGATGGAGTTGGCCACCCTGCTGGCTCCGAAGCGGAGCAAGGCGGGTGTCAGCCATTCCTGACCGAGCACAGTCTCTACGATGGCATAGTAAACAGCTGCGTCCATCGCTGTGGATATGCCGCCCGCGGGCTTGAAGCCTATACGGCGTCCGGTCCTGGCGAAATGCTCCTTGATGCAGTCGCACATGACGATGGCTGCGAAGGGGGTGGCGGCGGGCTCCATCTTTCCGGTGGATGTTTTTATGAAGTCAGCGCCAGATTCCATGGCCAGGAAGGATGCTTCCCTGATTTTTGACTCGTCTGCCAGGGCCCCTGTCTCCAGGATGACTTTCAGTACAGCGCCTTCAGTCACCTTTCGGACAGCGCGGATCTCTTCCTCGCATCTGCTCAGGTTGTGGTCAAGAAAACTATTGAGTGCCAGAACTATATCTACTTCGTCGGCTCCATCGGCCACAGCCATCCGGCTTTCCAGAACCTTTACCTCCAGAAAACTCTGGGAGGCGGGAAAGCATCCGGCGACTACGGTAGTGTGCACGCCCTGGACGGTAAGGTTTTCCTTAACGGTTCTTGCAAAATTGGGATAGACACAGATAGATGCCGGCAGGGGATAATCGGGAAAACGTTTCTGGAAGTCATTGACTTTGTTGACCAGCCGTGTGATACTGGAGTGTGTATCCGTCGGCTTGAGCGAAGTCAGGTCCGTCATGCCCAGGCAGGCTTTCAGAACCTCGGGGGTCATCCAGTGGGAAAGGTTGTCGTGGATGGCTTTTATCCGGTTTTCGATGATGTCCATTATTCTCGGTTTTTAGTGTCAATAATGATGGTGACAGGACCGTCATTGACGATTGACACCTTCATATCTGCACCAAAGATACCTTTTTTAACGGGCTTTCCCAAAATATTTTCCAACCTTTCGAGGAATTTTTCATAGAGCGGGACGGAAATCTCTGGTTTAGCCGCTTTTATATATGAGGGTCTGTTACCCTTTTTCGTCGATGCATAGAGGGTGAACTGACTTATCACGAGGATATCCCCGTCCACGTCCAGGACCGAACGGTTCATGACTCCGTCGGCGTCGTCGAAGACGCGCAGGTTCACTATCTTGTGGCAGAGCCAGTCGATATCCTCCTCCGAGTCGCCCTCGGTGATGCCTATGAGGATATTGAGGCCGGTGCCTATCTCGCCGTGGCAGACTCCTCCGATGACTACGGAAGACCGGCTTGTTCTCTGTATTACAGCTCTCATCAGCCCCTGATCTGAACGGTGATGCCGGCTGCCTTGAGCGGTGCGGCGATAACTTCCATCTCCTCCACGGTCACCTTCTCCAGGTCCTTGGCCGGAGTCTCCCTGTCGATGGTGTACATCATTACCTCGCGGGGCCGGAGGCTCAGGACAATGTCTCTCCACGGGGTGACGCTCTCCTCGCAGGTGAGGTCTATCCGGCGTCCGCCTATTGTCCCCTTGAGGAACATGGTCTGAAGGATGAAATTGCCGTTGAACAGGCGGAGATTCTCGATGGTCTCTGCCAGGGAGTAGTGTCCTACAGGATTGTCAATGAGGCGGATGTATTCCTCCAGTCCGCTGTCTATCTTTAGGATGGGATTGGTCACTTTCATCAGGGCCTCCCTGACTTCCCTGCGGCCCGTCATGGTCGCGTTGGACAGGACGGATACGGCGGCGGAGGGGAAATAGCGGTCCCTGAGCTGCAGGGTAAAATCGATGATTTCGGGAAAATCCGGATGGATGGTGGGCTCTCCGTTGCCGGAAAATGTGATGGTGTCCACCGGAGTACCCTCGTCATGCAGCTCGGCGAAGCGTTCCTGCATCCGCTGGAACACGGCTTCTTTCGTGGGAATGACCTGGTCGGCGCGGCCGTCTTTGTTCCATCCGCACTCGCAGTAGACGCAGTCGAATGAACAGAGTTTGCCGTTGTCAGGCAGGAGGTTGATGCCCAGGGAGTTGCCCAGGCGGCGGCTCTTTATGGGGCCGAAGACTATCTTATGAAAAAGTATCGTGGACATAATGTGTGCTGTTTAGTCGGTTCAAATATCTCAGAGCAGCCTTCTCGAGGTGCTTTCCTTTGTGAGCTGCATGCTCCCGAAGTCCACGGCGTCGATGAGTACGGCTCCGGGACGCTTGCCCGGCTCGAAGGAGCCGAGAACGGAGTCCTTGCCAAGGGCTGCGGCTCCGTTGAGACATGCCCAGGTCAGGACTGTCTGGAGGGGAATCTGGGGGTAATGGCTGTGGATGCATTTGAACTCCTCTACCATGGACAGGACGTGGTTGGAGGACAGGCTGTCGGTACCCACGGCTATGCGCACGCCCATGCTCATCAGCAGGGGCAGGTCGGCCATGGCCCTGTGGATGAAAATGTTGGAAAGGGGGCAGGTTACCCAGGTGCAGTCGCGCAGTACGCTCTCTGCTGCACGGATGCTGTCCTCGCGGGCAACTGTGTTATGTATCAGCAGTATGTGCTCGTCGAACGGTGCCGGATGCACCTTCTGAAGCTGGTCCAGGAAATGGAATACGGCGGGCTTGCCGGTGGCCGGAGCCACGCTGAGATGCCTGTTGACATAGTTCTCGTAGAGGGGACCGCGGTGGAAGCCGATCATGTCGTCCTCCTCCTGGGATTCCTGGTTGTGGTAGGATATAAAGCCCGCTTTCAGACCTTCGGCCGAGGCCATCCGGAGCAGGTCCGGACTCATGGTATAGGGCGAATGAGGGGTTACGGCGGCGTCAAGTCCGGCAGAGACGGCTTTCTCCACCAGTTTCCTGGCGTCGGCGATGACCCCGGGAGCATCTTCCGGCTCAGATCCGAAGACCTCCACGAATGTCCTGGTGTACATGGGACCCTCGCTCTTCATGGCGAAGCTCTCGTCGCAGTTGGAGATGTCGGCCATGGCGCTGACTCCCTCGGCGTAGAGTTTCTCGAACTGCCGTCTCATGGCTTTCTGGCGCTCTTCCGCCGGGGCTGACTCGCGCAGAGCGTTGATCTGGTCGATGAATCCGGACATGCCGGTAGCCTCGCGGAACTTGCCTTCCAGGTGCGAAAGTTCTATGTGGCAGTGGGCGTTGGTGAATCCGGGCACCAGGATGCCGTTGTAGAATTCGGTGCTGCCGGTCTCTCCGGACATCTGCCCGATACCGGTGACCGTACCGTCATCGGCGAAGTCCACGTAACCGTTGCGGATGGGATCCGAGGTTATGGGGAATATGTAATTGGCTGCTATGCGTCTCATTTCGTATCTTTTTTAATTTCAGCAGTATCAAGTATTAATGTGAGAGGCCTGTCCATAGCATTTCTGAGTACCGGCCTTACGCTCTCAGGATCTACATCCAGTGGCTCTTTTTTCACAGATGGGAGGAATGTCCCGGTGTATGACTGCCGTATCTCAGCACTGTCCAGCTCCAGCATGAATCCTGCCGAGGTGTGGAACTCGAAGTTGCTGTCCGAGTTGAGAGCGGAGTCGCTGAAAATCATGAACGGACTGGAAGGCCTTAGCATGAGAGCGCTGTCCGGGGCAGGGGAAGATACCAGCATGCTGTCCCTTTGGAAAAAAAGTATCCTCAAGTTCTTATACATGCGCGGAGAGTGCACGCCATCAGCAGTAAATATGTCCAGAGAGTCCAGTACAGACCATCTCTTCGGACGGTTCTCCTCCGCCTCGATTATCTTCTCCAGCTCGGCTTTCCTGAGCTCCAGCATGATCTTGGTATTCTCGAATACCTCCTGGAAGCGGTCTGGTCTCTCAAGATAGTAGTCTACGCTTCGGGTATAGTCCTCGGAGGTGTATCCGTAGCGGTTGAATACCGGTTCGTAGATGCGGAGGGTGTCAATCATCCTCCGGAATCTTATGTTGGCCTTTACGGCCTCATCTGTCATATACATGTCATAGTATATCCTGGACATGACGTTCTCCGGTATTATGTCCCTGTCCCTCCGGCAGGAGACAGCCGCCAGGGCTGTGCAGGCGATGCAAAGGAGTGTCATGCGGATCTTTGGACTCATATCGTTTCTGTGACTGGTTTCAGTGCGCAAATATAACTTTTATTCTCTATCTTTGCACCTTCATTGCAACGCTATGCTTATACGTCCGCCCAGACTGCTTCGGAGAATCTATCCCTCGTTCATCTGGTCCTTTCCCAAGGAAAAGGACGGAATTTTCATAACATTGGATGACGGACCCTGTCCGCAGGTGACACCCTGGGTACTGGATGAGCTGGACAGATGGGGGGCCAAGGCCACTTTCTTCTGTATAGGCAAGAACGTAGAGCTGTATCCGGAACTGTTTGCGGAGACAGTCCGCCGCGGTCACGCTGTCGGATGCCATTCCTATAGTCATGTTCCAGGATGGGGCATGCCTCTGGACGATTATGTGCAGGACGTGGACATTGCCTCGGAGCTTATCCGGACCAATCTGTATCGTCCTCCCTATGCCAAGATTACCATACGCCAGGCCGATGCACTGAGCCTGCGTTACAACATAGTTATGTGGAATATCCTTAGCCGCGACTACAACCGGAAGCTGGGCCACAGGGCCTGTGCCCGCAATGTTGTACCATACTTGAGTCCGGGCTCCATCATAGTCTTCCATGACTCGATGAAAGCCTCCAAGAACCTCTGGTATGCCCTTCCCAAGACCCTTGAGGCGGCAGCGGAAAAACAATTGAAATGTAAACCAATTATTTTGTAAAGATATGAAGTACAATGTATTGCTGCTGGGCTCGGGTGGCAGGGAACATGCTCTGGCCTGGAAGATCGCTCAGAGTCCACTGCTGGGAAATTTCTATGCTCTTCCCGGCAATCCAGGAATCAATGCCCTGGCTACCGGAATACCAGGCAGTGTCGGGGACTTCGACCTGATACTCAATGCTGTGGTGGAAAATAACATAGACATGGTAGTCTGCGGACCGGAGGATCCTCTGGTGGGCGGTCTCAGGGATTTTCTCCTCTCGTCGCCCGGACTGAAAAAAGAACTGCTTTTCGTGGGACCGGGACGTGACGGTGCTGAGCTGGAGGGCAGCAAGGATTTTGCCAAGGAGTTCATGGCACGGCATGGCATACCTACGGCGGCATACCGTACTTTCAGCGCATGTCAGAAAGAGGAGGCAATGGATTTCCTGCGCAGCCTCAGACCTCCTTATGTAATCAAGGCCGACGGTCTGGCTGCAGGCAAGGGGGTCATCATCTCTTCTGACCTGAAGGAGGCCGAGGCGGCCCTGGACAGTATTTTCGGCGGACGTTTCGGCTCGGCAGGAACGAAGGTGGTGATAGAGGAATATCTGGATGGGGTGGAGGTGTCCTATTTTGTGCTTACCGACGGTCACAGGTGGCTGATGCTTCCGGAAGCCAAGGATTACAAGAGAATATGGGACGGAGACAAGGGACCCAACACCGGCGGCATGGGGTCCGTATCTCCAGTGCCTTTCTGCGATGCGGACTTCACCTCCAAGGTGGTGGACAGGATAATCGCTCCGACAGTCCGCGGACTGGAGAGCGAGGGCATGGACTACCGCGGCTTCATCTTCTTCGGTCTGATGAACTGCGGAGGCGACCCTTATGTCATAGAGTACAATGTGAGAATGGGAGACCCTGAGACAGAATCAGTCATGCCTCGTATAGGCAGCGACCTCCTGGCTCATATGGTCGCAGCAGCGCGGGGCAACCTATCCGCTGAGGTTATGGAGATTCTGCCGCAGTCCGCTGTGACGTGCATCCTGGTATCCGGAGGCTATCCCGATAAGTACGGTAAGGGATATCCCATAAGTGGGCTGGAGGATACGTTCCCACTGACAGTGTTCAATGCCGGGACATCCGTAAAGGATGGCCGGCTAGTCACCTCCGGCGGCAGGGTATTAGCCGTTACTGCTTTGGGTGGCAGCCTGGAGGAGGCTCGTGAAGAGATATATTCAAAGATTGACAGGATATCCTTCGAAGGTGCTTTCCATCGCAGCGACATAGCCCTGGATATGATTAACTGGCCCGGGAGAAAATGAGAGACGACAGAATATCCCCTTTGCTGATATTCCTCATGGTGCTCTCGACGGCAGCGCTTGCAGTGTCATATTTTTTCCTGCCTGAAGAGCCGGGCGGAGGAGAAGGAATGATCTCCACAACATGGCTTTCTGCGTTCTTGGCCGTATTTTGCTTTGCGGCAGCCTCGGTGTCCATGGGACTGTTGAATTACAGGAGCTTCCTGTTTACCTCAGATACCAGGCTGCTGTACTTGCCTTTCTTGATCTGGTCACTGTCGGTGCCGGGTTCGATGGCATTCAGTGTTTACCATATTGCCATGATTCTTACCATCTGGTCCATGTTCCTGGTCCTGACGTATGTCAATTCCGAAAAAATCCGTCATGAATGTGCTTTCGGAGCAGTCCTGCTTGCCGGCACCGCCTCTCTAATGGTACCTCCGCTGATGTTCATGGAGATTTTCATTGTGCTTTATTTCCTGTATGTCAGAAGTCATGATACGATCCGCCTCCTGTTGTCCTGTCTTGGTGGGGCTGCATTGCCCTGGCTATATGTCTTTGCGGGGTGGTATATTTTCCCTGGCTTGCTGCAGATTGACGGGTTTCTTCAGAATTTCCGCGACGGTGCCGCTGTGACTCGGCTTGCTCCGGAAGTCCTGCGTCCTGAGGATATGGTCTGGACCGGATTTGCCTTCTTGCTTATTGTCAGATCTCTGATTTTCACACTCATGCACCGGAGAGGAAAAAATAAGGCCCAGAAAAACGCATTCGGTCTTTCCGGGGCCTTATCTGTACTTTCCATGCTGATCGTCGCCTTCTGTGGCAGACTGGAAGCACCGCTTTATACTATGGTGGCTGCTGTACCTGTCTCATTCATGGTCTTTGATCTCCTGACCAACGGCAGGAAAGCAGAGACCAGTCTATGGATAGTGCTGCTCATTGTCCTTGCGACAGCTCAGCGTGTGCTGGATTTTTTCCCTGATATAAGGTTCTAGTTGGTCCTTCCGGGATATACCTTCAGGGCTTCCTTGAGGCAGATGAGGGCCTCGCGCAGATCCTCTATCTTGAGGACGTATGCGATGCGGACCTCGTCGCGTCCCTTGCCGGGAGTGGCGTAGAAGCCTGCCATAGGAGCCACCATCACGGTCTTGCCGTTGTAGGAGAATTCCTCGAGGAGCCACTGGGCGAACTTGTCGCTGTCATCCACGGGGAGGCGCACAGCTGCGTAGAAAGCGCCCATGGGAGTGGGGCAGAGGACTCCGGGGATGGTTCTGAGGGTCTCTACGAGGTAGTCTCTTCTCTTGATGTACTCTTCCTTCACGGCCTTGAAGTAGGACTCGGGAGCGTTGAGGGCGGCCTCGGCGGCTATCTGTCCGTATGCAGGGGAGCAGAGGCGGGCCTGTGAATAGCGCAGGACGGCGTTCATCACTTCCTTGTTCTTTGAGACGATGGCTCCGATGCGCACTCCGCAGAGGGAGTATCTCTTGGATACTGAGTCACAGAGGATGACGTTGTTCTCCAGTCCCTTGATGTGCATGCAGGAGTAGTGGGGCTCATCGGTGTAGCAGAATTCGCGGTACACCTCGTCGGAGTAGATGTAGAGGTTGTGCTTGCGGGCGATGTCGCCGAGCTTCTCTATCTCGTCCTTGGTGTAGAGGACTCCGGTGGGGTTGCAGGGATTGCAGATGATGATACCCTTGGTCCTGGGGGTGATGTGGCGCTCGAACTCCTCGATGGAGGGGATGGCAAAGCCGTTGTCGATGGAGGTGGTGATGGGCACGAACTTAACGTCGTTTACGATGGCGAAGGAGTTGTAGTTCGTGTAGAAGGGCTCCAGGACGATGACCTCGTCGTCGGGGTCGCAGGTGACGGTGAGGGCTATCTGCAGGGCCTCGGAACCTCCGGTGGTGACGTTGATGTCGGTGTAGTCCACGTTGATGCCGATGTTCTGGTAGTAGCGGGCCAGTCCCTTGCGGTAGGACTCGTTACCGGCGGAGTTGGGGTAGGCGACGAGCTTGAGAGTGTTGTCCTTGACAGCCTTGAGGGCTACGTCGGGGGACTCGATGTCAGGCTGGCCGATGTTGAGATGGTAGACTGTTATGCCTCTTTTCTTGGCTGCTTCGGCATAGGGTACGAGCTTGCGTATGGGCGATGCCGGCAGAATCTGGGCTTTTTTGGAAAGGGTAAGCATGGTTTTTTATAATAAATGTTAAAAATTGTTGTCTGTGGCAACAAAGTTATGAACTTTTCCGCAAATTCTTCTTAAATTTGTAGTCTGTAAACGAAATATTGTTAATCCTGCGAAAAGAGATTATGAACAACACTGAAAGCAGATACATGCTCAGAGGAGTCTCCTCAGCCAAAGAAGATGTACACAATGCCATCAAGAACATAGATAAAGGCCTTTACCCCAAGGCTTTCTGCAAGATAATCCCGGACATTTTCACCGGTGATCCGGACTGGTGTCTGGTCATGCACGCCGACGGCGCCGGTACCAAATCATCCCTCGCCTACACCTACTGGAGGGAGACCGGAGACATGAGCGTGTGGAAGGGCATAGCCCGCGACGCCATGGTCATGAACACAGACGACCTGCTCTGCGTGGGTATTACCAGCGGCATGCTGGTGTCCTCCACCATCGGCCGCAACAAGAACCTCATCCCCGGAGAGGTCATCTCGGCCATCATCTCCGGTACCGATGAGTTCATCAAGGCCATGGACCGCTATGGTATCAGAATGACCCTCACCGGCGGAGAGACTGCCGATGTGGGAGACCTGGTGCGTACGGTCATCGTGGACAGCACGGTGTGCGCCAGGGTCCGCCGTTCCGAGATTATCGACAACTCCAGGATAGCCGACGGCGACGTCATCGTGGGCCTGGCCTCCTTCGGACAGGCTGAGTACGAGGACGAGTACAACGGCGGTACCGGCAGCAACGGCCTGACCTCCGCCCGTCACGACCTCTTCGCCCACTATCTGGCCGACAAGTATCCCGAGAGCTACGACCACGCCATGCCTGCGTCCCTGGTCTACTCCGGCAGCCGTCTGCTGACAGAGAAGGAGCCCGAGACCGGCCTGACCTACGGCAAGCTCCTGCTGTCTCCGACCAGGACCTACGCCCCTGTGATGAAGAAGATATTCGAAGGATACAAGGACAGAATCCACGGCATGGTGCACTGCTCCGGCGGAGCCCAGACCAAGGTCCTGCATTTCATCGACCGCCTGCGCGTGGTCAAGGACAGCCTCTTCCCCGTACCGCCCCTCTTCAAGGCCATCCAGATAGAGTCCGGTACAGACTGGCAGGAGATGTACCGCGTCTTTAACATGGGACACCGCATGGAGATATACACCGACCGTGAGTCCGCTGCGGCCATGATCGACATATCCCGCTCTCTGGGAGTGGATGCCCGCATAGTGGGTCATGTGGAGACAGCACCCGAGGCAGAGGTGGTGATCTCCGGCGACAACGGAACATTTGTCTACAACAAGTAGCGCATGTACCCCCGGCGAATCAAATATCAGGCTGCAGTCCTGGCTGCAGCCGCCGTTCTGCTGTCAGTTTCCTGCGGAGACCGGAACAGGGCCGGCGGACTGTTGCCTATAGCCCAGAAGGCACTGGCTGACAGTTCCTCCATCTATTACGGGGATTTTTCGGAGTATCCTCAGGAACTCTCCGACCTGCCGGTAGGCATCTTCGACTGCTCCCCGGACGGGTTTACTGTAGCTGAAAGATTTCTCACGGTAGACAACTTCGACAACATCACCGGACGTCCCGGTTCCGACGGCATAGCCGATTTCGGCGGGGAGCACCTGCAGATACTCTTTGACAGGGCCAACAGCCCTTACGGAGGATTCATAGATACGGGTAATCCGGCATTCCTGAAGGAACAGCTGATACGCAATACCCTTTTCCTGATGGGGGACCGCTACTATAACCTGGCTGTGGACGAGTACCAGTCAGGCTACAAGGATCCTGTCAAGATCGTCATAGTCACCTCTCCAGTGGCGGACTACTATGCGCTTTCCGACATACAGGCACTTCTGGGCCGCAGCGGTACCGGAGTAAAGGCGGTGGGTGTTATCGAGTCCAGTATCAAGGAGGCCCTCAAGGGCGTGGACGAGGAGGGAAATTTCTGCGTAGGCGTGCTTTACTCCCCGGAAGGAGTGACATCCCGCGAGTATGAGACGGCCATACGCAGGATGGCTTCGGAGAGCGGTGTGACCGGACGTATCCAGGTCTTCAACCAGGAGGGGCTGGGCATAGAGGAGGCTCTTGCCGGCAATCCGGCCTATGTGGACACCTCCGCCAGGGTATCGCGCTCCGGCTATGCCGGACCTGTAACAGGCATCAGCTACAATAACATAGACGCATCCCTCTTCGACCGTTACGGCTTCGATACCAGGGGCAATGCCCTTCTCTTCCCGGCCGGAGGCAGGAACATTTCCGGCGTCCAGCTCAATTCGGTGGAGAACTATGTCCGCTATCACCTGGTATCCATGGTGGAGCGTCACCGCCGCAGCGGCAGCAGGATACCGATCTCCTCCATTATACTGGCGGACTGCGGCTATGACCGGCTCCGGGGTTTCATGGACCAGGTCATGGTGGAGCTCTACAATTACAGAAGGGGCGGAATCTACCTCTACCGCGGCAGCATTTCCCCCGACTTCCGCTTCATAGACCCAGCGGAGTGCGCGGTGAACGAAGCTTACCGTATCCTCCGTGAGGACGGCAACCTGGCGCTGCGCGGGACGAAGTCCACACTCTCTCCCTTCATCACCCTGCCTTCCTCCTCGGTGCCGGCCGACTCGCTGGATGCCTCCGGATTTTTCCGGGAGAGTTTCCTCTATGGCCGCGTAAGCGGGACTGAGGACATCACGACCAAGGCGGTGCCCTTCGCTCCCCGTTATATCGATGCGGCGGAACTCCGTGAGATAGAATATAACCACGAGACATTCACATTGATCAGAAACGCACTATACTAGAATATGCAATATCCGGAAAGTATATCTACAGAAGAACTTACACAGCTGGACCATATAGACTTCAACGGCCCTATCGTCGTCGTCTCGGACGTGGACGAGGACTTTGCCGAGGCCATAGACTATCTCAGAAGCCAGACCGTAATAGGCTTTGACACTGAGACCAAGCCCAGTTTCTCCTCCGGCTCGCCCCGCCATCACGTGGCACTGCTGCAGCTTTCGGGAGGAGAGAAAGCCTATATCTTCCGCCTCAATATGCTCGGGCTTCCGGCCCCTCTGGCCTCTCTGCTCTCGGACGGCAATATCCTGAAAATAGGAGCGGCGGTAAAGGATGATGTGCGCGGGCTGATGTACTACCGCAAGTTCACCCCCCGCGGGTTCGTCGACCTGCAGGTCATGGTGGGAGAATACGGCATCACCGACAAGAGTGTCCGGAAGATGTCCGCCATCATCCTGGGCAAGAAGGTGTCCAAGACCCAGCAGCTCTCCAACTGGGAGGCGCCGCAGCTCTCGGGCGCCCAGCTCAAGTATGCGGCCATAGACGCATGGGTCTGCCGCGAGATGTATCTCAAACTCAAATCGGAAAATTGATATGGGCAGGGTAGTGCTCCGGAAAGGCCGGGAGGATTCCCTGCGCCGTTTTCACCCCTGGATATTTTCAGGTGCTGTAGCCTCTGTGGAGGGAAATCCGCGAGAGGGAGAGGCCGTCGAGGTAGTGGCTCATGACGGCGGTTTCCTGGCCGTGGGACACTGGCAGAAAGGCTCCATCGCCGTGCGTGTCCTGAGCTTTACGGATGAGTTCATGCCTGACGGGGACGGAAAGATGCCCCGCGGGTTCTGGATTCAGAGACTCTCCCGTGCCCTGGCTCTGCGCCGCAGGCTCGCACTTCCGCAGACTACCTGCTGCCGTCTCGTCCACGGAGAGGGCGACTCGCTTCCCGGACTGATAGTCGATGTCTATGGAGAGGTGGCTGTCATGCAGGCTCATTCGGCCGGAATGTATCTGTCGGCAGAAGATATAGCCTCCGCTCTTGTGGAGTGCGGCGGCGGGACTGTCCGGGCCGTGTACAACAAAAGCGAGGGAACGGCTCCTCACCGTGCCGGTCTTCTCCTGCAGGACGGATATCTTACGGCGCCGTACGGGACGGACGAGACTGAGGTCCTGGAGAACGGACACCGCTTCCATGTCAACTGGGCAGCGGGTCAGAAAACCGGTTTCTTCCTGGACCAGAGGGACAACAGGGCTCTGGTAGGGGATTTCGCCGCGGGCCGGCGGGTGCTCAATCTGTTCTGCTATACCGGCGGGTTCTCGGTCTACGCTCTCAACCGTGGGGCTGCTTCCGTGGTCTCCGTCGACTCCTCTGCGGTGGCTGTGGAGATGCTCCGCCGCAATGTCGAGCTGAATATAGGTGCGGAGGACGCGGCTGTCCGGCATCGTGCCGAGTGTGCCGACGCCCTGGACTATCTCAGGGATGTCCGCTCCGGAGAGTTTGACCTCATGGTGGTCGATCCTCCTGCCTTTGCAAAGCACCGGGATGCCCTGGACAATGCCCTCAGAGCTTACCGCCGCCTCAATGCCGCTGCCATCTCCAAGGTGGCTCCGGGCGGGCTCGTATTCACCTACAGCTGCTCTCAGGCGGTGGACCGGAAGACATTCGAGCTGTCCGTGTTCTCGGCTGCGGCCCAGACCGGGCGCGGGGTGCGCATACTCCGCAGGCTCACTCAGCCGGCGGACCATCCGGTGAACATCTACCATCCGGAGGGCGACTATCTCAAGGGACTCTTGCTTTATGTAGAATAAACACAATCTGACACATGCACGAAATCAGAATCAATACATCCGGAGACAAGGCCGGACGCTATCGGGAACTGCTGCCGCAGATACGCTCTCTCATCGAGGGCGAGCCGGACATGACCGCCGATCTGGCCAATGTGGCAGCGGCTCTGAAGGAGGCTTTCGGGTTCTTCTGGGTAGGGTTCTATCTGGTAAAGGATGCTGCCGGGACGGATGGCGGGAAGGAACTGGTGCTGGGGCCGTTCCAGGGACCGGTGGCCTGCACCCGGATAGGATATGGCCGTGGAGTATGCGGCTCGGCGTGGAAGTCCGGGAAGAGTATCGTGGTGGAGGATGTGGAGAAATTCCCCGGGCACATAGCCTGCAGTTCGCTTTCCAGATCGGAGATAGTGGTGCCTATGATATGCAGGGGAAAAAATATAGTCGGAGTTCTGGATATTGACAGTGACGAGGTGGGGACGTTCGATGAGGTGGACAGGCATTTTTTGGAGGAACTTTGCGGGATAATATGCAGGATAATTTGGGAATGTGAGAAATAGTTCATATATTTGCACCCCAATTCGGTAATGGTACCATGGCCGAGTGGTTAGGCAACGGTCTGCAAAACCGTGTACAGCAGTTCGATTCTGCTTGGTACCTCAAAAGAAAAAGCCCCGCGAAGGGGCTTTTTCTTTTGAGGTACCAAGCAGAAGGAGCGGTCTCTGACCGCTCCTTCTCTTTATCTACCCCTCCAGACCTCCCCGTGGGGGAGGCTTGGTCGCTTCGCTCCGAAAGGGGGGGCTTGTTGCGGCATCGTGCAGATCGGGCGGGTGCCGTTTTTTTGTATATTTGTGAGCGATGTTGAAGTTATTGTTTTGCTTAATCGGTTTTGGGATTATGACTAAGGTTCATTCTCCGGCGGTGGCCGGACAGTTTTATCCGTCTGATGCGGATACGTTGAAGGCTGTCGTGGACGGCTTTCTGGACAGTGCTTCCGCCCGGCCTCAGGGACGGGTACAGGCGGTGATTGTGCCCCATGCGGGGTATGTGTTCTCGGGAGCGGTGGCTGCGGAGGCGTATGCCTCCATTGCCCCGACGGAGAGGTATGAGCGTGTCTTCCTCATCGGCCCCAGTCATCGGGAGGCCTTCCGGGGCGCTTCCGTGGATGTGGAGTGCGACTGGTATGAGACCCCTATAGGGCGGTTGAGGGTGGATACTGAGGCGGGCTTCGAGCTCATCGGGGCGGATTCCATTTTCCGGGATTTCCACAATGCGCATGTGCGGGAGCACTGCCTGGAGGTGCAGCTGCCCTTCCTGCAGGAGAGACTGCGGGAGGTCCCTTCCATTGTACCTATAATAATAGGCTCGGTCGACGGCGGGGGGCTGCGGAGGATTGCCCGGGTGCTCAAGCCGTATATGAATGAGGACAATCTCTTCGTAATAAGCAGCGATTTTTCCCATTATCCTTCTTACGAGGATGCCTGCAGGGTGGACGGGGCTACGGGCGAGGCCATTGCTTCCGGCTCGGTGGACCGCTTCCTGGATGTTCTGCTGGACAATGCCCGCGCGAAGGTGCCTAATCTGGCTACAAGTGCCTGCGGCCAGCTGCCCATTGCGGCTCTTCTGATGATGATGGAGGGACGGGATGATCTGGAAATCAGACATCTGGATTACCGCAACTCCGGTGATGCGGCGGTCTACGGGGACAAGAGCGAGGTGGTGGGGTATCACGCGTTTTCAGTGGTGTATAAGGAAGGTGCGGAAAAGAATACCGGGGCCTCGGGGGGATTCTCCCTGACTGCCGAGGAACGGGAGGTGCTGCTGGAGACGGCCCGGCGGAGTATTGAGACGGCTTTTGACGGCAAGTACTGGCTGCCGTCCGACACTCAGCTGACGCAGACGCTCAAGGCGGAGTGCGGGGCGTTCGTTACCCTGCATCTGCATGGGCGGCTACGCGGATGTATCGGCAATATAGTGGGAGTCAGGCCGTTGTATAAGACTGTTGCGGAAATGGCCAGGGCAGCGGCATTTGAGGATGACAGGTTCCGGCCGCTGACCAGGGAGGAACTGGAACAGGTGCATATCGAGATATCGGTACTGTCTCCGTTGAGGCAGATATCCTCGCCGGATGAGATAGTGCTCGGGCGGGACGGGGTGCTGATGGTCAAGGACGGCCGCAGCGGGACCTTCCTGCCGCAGGTGGCGGACGAGACCGGCTGGACCAGGGAGGAGTTCCTGGGGCACTGTGCCCGGGACAAGGCCGGAATCGGCTGGAACGGGTGGAAGGATGCGGACTTGTACGTTTATCAGGCGGAGGTGTTCGATGAGCAGTGACTGCTTAGGTGGGGTGGAGGCCCGGTACTGTGAAGCCGGGGCGGACGGGAGCGTGACATGTACGCTCTGCCCGCACCGCTGTCGTCTGACCGAGGGACACCGTGGACTCTGCCGCAGCCGGGAGGCCCGGAACGGGAAACTCGTGTCGCTGGCCTACGGACGGGTCTGTGCCCTGCATGTGGATCCCGTCGAGAAGAAGCCGCTGCTGCATTTTCATCCGGGGGAGATGTGCCTGTCGCTCGCTGCCGCAGGCTGCAACCTTTCCTGCCGCAACTGCCAGAACTGGAGCATTTCCCAGGTGCGCCCCGAGGAGGTGGAGAGCAGTTTCATTGTTCCCGGGATGCTGCCGGAACTGGCCCGGAGGACCTCCTGCCGGATAGTCGCCTATACCTATACCGAGCCGCTGACCTGGATGGAGTACACCGTGGACTGTGCCCGGACGTGCCGGGAGGCGGGGCTGCTGAATATCCTGGTTTCGGCCGGATATGTCAATGAGGGGCCGCTGGATGACCTGCTGCCGTATCTCGACGCGGCGAATATCGATCTGAAGTCATTTTCCGAGGATATCTACCGGAAGGTGAGCCGGGCCTCGCTGGCTCCGGTGCTGAGAACCCTGGAGAAGATGCGGGATGCGGGGGTGTGGCTCGAGATTACCAATCTGCTGATTCCGGGGATCAACGATGAGCCGGGGATGCTGCGGGAGATGTGCCGCTGGCTGGTGGACAACGGATTTGCCGGGGCGCCGCTGCATTTTTCGAGGTTCTTTCCGCAGTACAGGATGCGGGAGGTGCCGCCTACGCCGATAGGGACTCTGCGGATGGCGGAGGAGATTGCGCGGGAGTGCGGGATCCGTTATGTGCATCTGGGCAATGTCTGATTTTTGCAGAATACCGTACAGAGGGCTGTTGCGGAGAATATGACTCCGGTGATGCAGACGCCGGTCCAGCCTGCGAGCCGCCAGCCGATGCCCGAGAGCAGGGTCGCGAGGCTGCCGCCGAGGAAGAGGGAGGTCATGAAGATGGTGTTGGCCCGGTTCGAGGCGTCGGGAACGGCCTGCAGGCAGCCGCTCTGGTTGCTCAGCTGCATGAACTGGGCGCCGAGCTCGAGGAGGATGATGGCGGCGATGATGCCGGTGTATGTGTGGCCGAGGGTGGCTGCTGCTGTCCAGGCCGCGAGCTGGAGGATGGCTCCGATGGCGGTCATCCGTCTGATACCGAGGCGCGGGACATATCGGCCGATGCCGCTGGCCGCTATGGCGCCGACCACTCCGCAGAGTCCGAGCAGACCTACGGTGCGGCTGCCGGCGTGGAAAGGCTCTCCGGCCAGGTGGAAGGCCATGCAGGCCCAGATGCTCATCATGCTGCCGAAGGTGCAGGCGCCGCGGAAAGCGTACAGACGCATGCGGGGATGGGCCGCGAATATTTTCCAGACACTTTTGATCAGGCTTCCGTATGTGCCGCTGAAAGTACCCGGCATACGGGGCAGCATCCTCAGGGTGAGGACCAGGCAGAGCAGCATCAGGACGGCTGCCGCTATGAACATCGTGCGCCATCCGGCCCATTGGCCTACATAGCCGCTTATGACCCTGGCACCGAGGATGCCGGTGAGCAGGCCCGAGAGGACGTAGCCCATGTTGCGGGACTTGTGCTCCGGCTCCGAGAACTGGCCGGCTATCGGGATGAATATCTGGGGGATGACCGAGCATACTCCGAGACCGAGCGAGGCCGCCAGTACGGTCCAGATGCTGTGCGAGACGGCTATGGCTGCCGACATGAGGGCTGCTATGCTCATGATGGTCAGCACTATCCTGCGCCTGGACCACATGTCGGCCATGGGGACGATGAGCAGGAGCCCGAGGGCGTAACCGGCCTGGGTGACCACTGTGATGAGGTTGGCGAGGGTGCCGCTGCAGGCCAGGTCGGTGCGGATGTCCTCGAGCAGCGGCTGGTTGTAGTAGAGGTTGGCCACGGTCAGGCCCGCCACTGCCGACATCATCAGCAGGGTGGAGGCGGGGATGCCCTGGTCGGGTCTGAGGGTTGAGAGTCTGGCCATCCGGAGTACTGTTTGGTTCGTCCTTCAAATTTACGAAAATTTACTAAATTCGCGCTGTATGGATACGATGTCCCCTCAGCAGCGGCATAAGAACATGGCGGCCATCCGTTCGGCTGACACCAAGCCCGAGATGACCGTCCGCCGCTGGCTGCACTCCCGCGGCTTCCGCTACCGGCTCAACCATCCGCACCTGCCCGGCCACCCCGACATCGTCCTTCGCAAGTACCGCACCTGTATCTTCGTCAACGGCTGCTTCTGGCACGGCCACGAAGGCTGCCGCTACTTCCGCCTCCCCAAGACCAACATCGACTTCTGGCGCACGAAGATAGAGCGCAACCGCGAGCGCGACCGCCGTGACTACCAGGCCCTCGCCCGCCTCGGCTGGCACACCATAGTCATCTGGGAGTGCAGCCTCAGGCCCGCCGCTCTCCGCCGGCGTACCCTAGAGTCGCTCGAGCAGACCCTCTATCACATCTATCTGGCTGACCGGGAGGTCGGGAACGGGCCTTCGCGGGCTTTGGAGTATCCGGTCCGCGGGGAGGAGGACGGAGGCGATGGGAAGATGGTGGCGGAGACGTAAACTTTGGAGAATTTTTGGAAATGCTTTTTAGAAAAAGCAAAAATGCGCTGTTATTGCTTAACGTATTAAACACTGGATCTGAAAGAACTGAATTTACTTACATACTGCGCAGTCTGTTCATACCCAGTTTTACGTTTTTTTCTATTACATAGAAACTTACGTCAGGTGTGCGATTTACAGACTCATCATGGAGAAAATGTGCTGACCGCGGACTGCCCTTGCCACAATGCTTCTAAGGCGCATTTAAGAGAATACATGTCCAGGCGCACTGTTCAGTCTGTTATCAGCATAACCGCGCAACCATTTGTTTTATGGCCGGATACCCAAAACGGTCAATTACAGACTGTCGTTAGTACGGAAATGTCGCTTAGTGAAAATCATACTGACTTAACAAAAAAATGAACTTTATTTTGAGTTCTCAAAGAAATGGCATATATTTGTGTCAAAGAAGAGAAATCATGGGGCGTTTGATTCAGATACTGAGAACGGACAGTGAAGTGATCGAGATTTATTCTCCAAAGTATGATGGAGAAGAAGACTCTGAGTTTGAGAAGTTTCTAAAGATTAATGGTGCTCGAAAAGAACCACAGTTGAGAAAGTTCTTTGATGCAATAGTCTCAGCCGTAGATATAATCAGAGAGGTCGGAGCCAGAGAAAATCTTTTTCGGCCCGAAGGAAGGCGGATTAAAGCCTTGCCTTTATTTATTTCATCAAATAACAAGATAGATAAAAAGATAGGTAAGATGAGGCTTTATTGCCTGAGATATTCTGAAAAAATATTGATCTTAGGTAATGGCGGTGTGTCAACTTTACAAAAATATGAAGATGATGTGTGGCTGAACAAATGTGTGAATGATTTAAGGATAATAGACAAGATAATAACAAAAGAGTTGAAAAGAATAAGGAAAACTATTGATGATAAAGGAGCAATAAAAGAAGTAATTGAAAATATCGATATATAAAATTAGTAGTTAGTTATGGTTGACGATAAAGCGAATAATCTGTTTGAAAAATATCTTGAGCGCGTTGATCCTGAGATAAGAAATGAAGTGAGGCTCAATATCGATATCGCAAATCGCATATATGATCTTATCAAGAAGAAGGGTATGACGCAGAGAGAATTTGCTGCTCTGATGGGAAAACGAGAGTCGGAGGTCTCAAGATGGCTGAGCGGGACACGTGGCTTCACGACTAATACTTTGGCTAAAATATCTGCGGTTCTTGGGGAGCCTATAGTTAAAGTCCCGGAGGCCAGTGAGCAGAGTATGGTCTCTTATTCCGCCTTTTTATATGTTTGTCCAGCTGATGCGCGTGACGGGAAGTATACGTTTAAAGCTGAAAAACGTTCAGGGAAGTATGAATATAAAAATTAACGGCTATGTCGGAAAATGATATCGTGTTGCAGATGAGGTTGGTATCCGTTGATGAGATCATGTTTATGATGTCTTCAGCCGGAATAGGAAATGCCTTTAGGTCAGAAGATATTCAGATCGGATTCTCGAACAAGGTAGATTATGCTGAGGAGACGGACGAAATCACTTTGGATTTCGGAGTAAAATATGCGGTTCATTCCGAAGATGTGCTGGAATGTGTATGCCGGTTCAAGTTCTCTGTAGTCGATTTGAAACGCTTTATACAGGTCAATGCCAAAGACAACAGCGTAACGATAACCCACATTATGCCTCATCTTCTGAGCGTTGCTGTAGGAACTATGCGGGGGATACTCATCGCAAAGACAGCCGGAACACCTCTTGCCAAATATCCTTTGCCGATGCTGGATATAAATAGGTTGAATGCCAGTTTGTCTGATGATTCATTTGTGTAATGCAGGCATGTTTCAATTGTTTTTGGTGCAATTTGTCTAAACGGCCTATGCGGTGTATTACTGTTTTGCGTATTTTTGTATTGTTTGCATTTTAAATACATGAATAGTTATTATCAGAACAGGGCAGCAGAATTTATTCGCGAACCTTCAGATTCTATATTGCGGAAGCTGACTTTTTATGGAGGAAATGAGCCCCCGCAGGTGAAAGCATGGGAAGAAGAGATAGACCTAATGAAGGATATTCTGGAGGAGTGGAAAAATGAGAATGCAGAAATAATATTTGAATATACAATTCCTCGCTTAGGTAAGCGGGTGGATGTTGTGCTGCTTTTACGGGACATCATCTTTTGTATAGAGTTCAAGGCAGGGCAGTCCAAGTATCTGCAGATGGATATGGAGCAGGTTATGGACTATGCACTTGACTTGAAGAATTTCCATAAGGAGAGTCATGATGCTCCAATTGTTCCGATTCTGGTAGCAACAGAAGCAGATGAGTATACTGACGTGCTGGAAGCGTCGAGATACCATGACAGGATTTATAATCCTTTCCTTTCGAACAGTCGCAGTCTGGGTAAAATTATCAGGGATGTAGTCATTCACGAGTCGTATTCTCAATTAAAACCGTTGAATATTGACCGATGGAGCATTAGCCGGTATGAGCCTACGCCGACCATAATAGAAGCGGCTATGGCATTATACATGAATCACTCCGTAGAATCTATAACCAGAAAAGAAGCCTCCGGTAAATCTTTAAAAGTGACTACGGATTATATTTTGGATATAATACACAAAAGTCATGATAATAAAGAGAAGAGTATCTGCTTTGTAACAGGTGTGCCCGGTGCGGGAAAAACCTTGGTGGGGCTAAATGTGGCAATAGAACAGTCTAAGAAAATCAGTGAAGATGACAGGAGGGAAAGTCTTGCTGTATACCTTTCCGGTAACGGACCGTTAGTCAAGGTGCTGACAGAGGCGCTGGCACGGGATAAGAAGATACGCGACGGAGGAAATCTTACAGACGCAAGGAGGGAAGTGAAACGTTTCATACAGGAGATTTACAATTATCGCGAGCAGATGCTGAACAAGATAAAAACTCCTATCCGGAATGGTAAACTTGAGATAGACGAATCCGTAACACTCGCTGAAGAAGATTCGGGTTTTGCGGAAATTGAGCATATAGCGATTTTTGATGAGGCGCAAAGGTCATGGAATCATGCGAAGTTAGCTGATTGGCTCGCACGTGGAGGCAGCTATGGAAATAAGCGGAAAGTTCCGGATTTTCCTATGTCAGAGGCAGAATTCCTTATCTGGTCATTGAATCTGCGGAAAGACTGGGCCGTGATAGTGTGTCTGGTCGGGGGCGGGCAGGAAATCCACAACGGGGAGGCTGGTATTGCGGAATGGATTAATGCCTGCAACACAATGTTCCCTGACTGGAAAGTTTATATATCTGACCATCTGACCGATAAAGAATACGCGGAGGGCAATGTGTCACGTATCTTGTCAGGAAACACCAATGTGACATATGCTCCGGAGCTTCATCTGAATGTCTCTATGCGCTCATTCCGTGCAGAAAAGCTGTCGCTCTTTGTGCATTATTTGCTGAATTTGGATGAGGAGAATGCACGGTCGGTTTACAACGAGATACGCGAGAATTATCCGATAGTGCTTACCAGAGATATAGAAGAAGCAAAGAAATGGCTGAGAAAGAAAGCCCGCGGATCAGAACGTTACGGAATTGTTGTTTCATCAAAAGCAGAAAGGCTGCGTCCGCTGGCTATAGATGTGAAGAGAGAGTGCAATGTGGTTCATTGGTTCCTTGATGACCGGAACGATCTTAAGTCCTCTCTTTTTCTTGAAGACGTAGCAACGGAATTTGATGTTCAAGGCCTGGAACTGGACTGGACATGCATTGCCTGGGACGGTGATCTGCGCTATACACCTAAAGGCTGGAGATACTTTAAGTTCGGAAATAACAATTGGAGTGCGAATAAGCAGCCGATGAATCAGCTGTATCAGTTGAATGCATACAGGGTGCTCTTGACCCGTGCCCGACAAGGAATGGTCATCTGCGTTCCATACGGAAACAAAGAGGATGTTACCCGTCTCCCTGAGTTTTACGATGCCACTTTCAGCTATCTTAAACGTCTTGGACTAAAGGAAATAGATTGAAGGTGATTTTATTCCGCAATATTGTCAGATCCACACTGTTCCGTAAATTTTTTACGGAACAGAAAAAATTGCTATATTTGAAGCATATTTCAATTCCAATGATATGCTGACAAAGTTTGCAGTTACAAATTACCGTGGTTTCAAGGACCGGATAGAGTGGGATTTATCTCACCCGAGCAACTACGAGTTCAACGCTCATGTCATAAAGGACGGTGTGGTAAAGAACGGTATTGTGTATGGTCCGAACGGGTCTGGAAAGACTAATTTCAGTCTGGCGTTGTTCGATATTGAGAATCATTTGTCTCAGAAATGGAAAAAGCAGGATTATTACCAAAATTTCATTTATGCAGGAAGGGAAAACCTGACTGTGGATTTTGAGTACACATTTAGATTCGGCAAGGATCTGATTCAGTATGACTATTCTAAAAATGTTGCCGGTCTTTTGGTCTCGGAAAAATTGAATGTGAATGGTTCGGATATATTTAAGAAAGGAGTGGGCACATTTGAGATGTACAGTCCCTTATTTCCTGTCGGGCCATCTGTCGAGGAGAATATCAAGGTCAATGCGAATAACATTTCTATAATAAATTACCTGCTGACATCTTATCCCCTGAACGCAGATAATTATTTGATCAAACTGCAGCAGTTCGTCGGCTCTATGTTGTGGTTCCGTAATCTGGATATCCGGGAGTTTATAGGTCTGGACAACAGTGTGACAATGCTGGATGAATACATCATATCAAATAAGTTGATGGACGATTTTGCAGAATTTTTGGAGAAGGTCAGTGGACAGAATTTTGAGTTTGTTTCGGACCAGACGGGCAAGTTGCTGTTCTGTAAAATCAATAAGGCAGTAGTGCCGTTCCAGGTAATTGCATCGACTGGAACAAGGTCGTTACAGTTGCTGTATTTTTGGATACATAAGATGAAAGACTCAGCCTCATTCGTATTCATAGACGAATTTGATGCCTTCTATCATTTTAAATTGGCTTTCGAGGTGTGCCGGAGATTGTTTTCCTTGAATTGCCAGGTATTTACTTCGTCGCATAATACATACTTGATGACGAATGACCTGCTGCGTCCTGACTGCAACTTCATCTTGAACAATAATAAAATCAAGCCGTTAAGTGAATGTACGGACAAAGAACTTCGTTTCGGTCACAATATAGAGAAATTGTTTAGAGGGGGGACATTTGAGATATGATACTGTTTGTGTTTGAGGGAGAGAGGAGCGAACCGAGGTTGTTCCGTACGATAGAGCAGCTTTACTTTCGTGGGGAAGATGTTATATTGTGTTCGTACGGTAATGACATATACGAGCTTTATCGTGAGATGAGGTCATTGGGAGATGGCGCAGATATCGTTGCGGTTTTGAAAAATAAAGGAAAGAAAGGCCTGGAGGAAGTTGCCCGGGTCTCTGATTTTTCTGAGGTGTATTTGTTTTTCGACTACGACATTCATGATGTCAAAGTCCCTGTTTCTGAATTTAATACGAGGCTTCAAAGTATGTTGAATCTCTTCGATGATGAGACGGGTAATGGCAAATTGTATGTTAATTATCCTATGATAGAATCATTGAGGTATACAAAGCGGTTGCCGGATGATGAGTATGTCCGTTATTCAGTGAGCAGGGAAGAATGCCGCGATTTCAAGCGTAGGGCCGATGAGTTCAGTTATTATCCTAATTGGGATTTTATACTGTTGAGGAACAAACGGCTCGGGATGGAGAAGCATACGGCGGAAGTCAGGGCTAACTGGGAGTATTTGAAGGAGCAGAATGTCAAAAAGGCTAATTGCATCTGTAGCGGAGGGTATGAATGGCCGGCAATTAAAGAAGAAGTGGCTCAAATGAATATTTTTCTGAAACAGAAGGCGAAGTATCAATCAGATGCCGATTGTAGGATACCTGTTTTGAATACTTTGCCGATATTCCTGTATGACTATTTTAAAAGAATCTGAATTTGGAGTTATCCCCCGAAAACACTAAGTTTGCCCCACATTTTAAAGGAACCGTTATATGAAAAAACACATCGTGACGATAATGGCGCTGATGGCGCTGGTGACAGTGGGGGCTGGGGCGCAGGCTCCTGAGGCTCAGGAGGTAAAATCCATGCTTAGGCTTGTGGCTGACTGGGAGAGGGCGAATCATCTGATAGATGAGGGAGAGCACGGCGACCTGGCGTGGACGCAGGCGGCACTGTATGTGGGGATGCTGGACTGGGCCGAGGTGGCCGAGAAGGAGGACGGTGATGACAGCTATTATCAGTGGATAAGGAGGATAGGGCGGAGGAACAGCTGGCAGACGGGGAAGATGATGTACCATGCGGACGACATTGCGGTGTCGCAGGCGTGGCTGACGATGTATGCTAAGTACCGGGAGCGCAATATGCTGCTGCCGACACTGGCGCGGACGGAGTTTGTGCTCAGGTATCCTTCGTGCAGCACTCTCGAACTGGACTATACGGATGCGGCGACTCTCGAGCGCTGGTCCTGGTGCGACGCGCTTTTCATGGCTCCTCCGGTGTATGCGAGGATGTATGTCCTGACCGGAAGACCGGAGTTCCTCGAGTTCATGGACCGCGAGTACAAGGCTACCTATGAATATCTGTACGACAAGGAGGCCCGGCTCTTCTACCGCGACTGGCGGTATTTCGATGACCGGGAGGCCAACGGCGAGAAGGTATTCTGGGGCCGCGGCAACGGCTGGGTATTAGGCGGCCTGGCGGAGCTGCTGCAGATTCTCCCGGAGACGAATGCTTACAGGGATTTCTATGAGGACCTTTTCGTGGATTTGGCCGCGAGACTGGCCGGGCTTCAGAGTCCTGACGGCTACTGGCACGCGAGCCTGCTGGATCCGGCGTCCTATCCCTCGCCCGAGACCAGCGCGACAGGCTTTATAGTCTACGGCCTGGCCTACGGGGTAAACACCGGACTTCTCGATGCGTCGACTTTCACCCCGGTGATTCTCAAAGGCTGGAAGGCCCTGACCGATGCCGTGGAGCCGGACGGCAAGCTCGGCTGGGTACAGCCCATCGGCGCGGACCCCAAGAAGGTAACCCGCGAGATGACCGAGGTCTACGGTGTCGGGGCGTTCCTGGCTGCAGGAGTTCAGGTCTATACGATGTTGGGCGGTGCCGGGGACAATGGAAGATAGGCGGAGGATAGAGGTGGTGGCGGCGGTCATCCATAAAGACGGCCGCATCCTGGCGACTCAGCGCGGTTACGGGGAGTTCAAGGACAAGTGGGAGTTCCCTGGCGGCAAGATGGAGGCGGGAGAGAGCCGGGAGGAGGCTCTGAGGCGGGAAATCCGGGAGGAACTGGATGCGGAAATCCACATTGACAATTTCCTCTGTACGGTGGAGTACGACTATCCGGCATTTCACCTGACGATGCACTGCTACCTGTGCAGTGTGGTGTCCGGGACTCTGGTGCTTAAGGAGCATGAGTCTGCCCGCTGGCTTCCGGCCGAAGCTCTGGAGTCTGTTGACTGGTTGCCCGCGGATCTTCAGATTCTTCCGATTATCAGGCAGAACCTCTGAACTGCAATTGTTACAAAGCCGTTAAAATACCGTTACGGAAGGATGAAACCTGAGGTCGGCCTCTTGCGGACTCGTAAGAGGCTGATATCTTTGCGGCCTGCCGGGACAAATCCTGGCAGAATACAGAGATGAACCGTAAAAAGATTCTTATTTCCGTATTTACTGCAATGCTCACTGCCGGGTTGGCTCAAGCTCAGCGGGTCAAGGGCAGCGACACTCTTCTTCCACTTACACAAGAACTTGCTGAAGAATATCTCGAGGAGCATCCCGAGGGGGAGGTCATCGTCACCGGCGGCGGCTCAGGGGTCGGCATAGCGGCTCTGATGGAGAATACGACCGATATCGCCATGGCCTCGAGACGCATCAAGTTCGGGGAGAAAATGAAGTTCGCCGAGGCCGGTCTGGAGGCCAGGGAGGTCATCGTAGCTTACGATGCCCTGGCGGTGGTGGTCAATCCCTCCAATCCTGTCACTCAGCTTACCCGCGAGCAGCTCGAGGGCATTTTCAGGGGCAAGATTACCAACTGGAAGGAGGTGGGCGGTGAGGACCGCAAGATAGTGGTCTACTCCCGCGAGACGTCCTCCGGTACCTATGAGTTCTTCAAAGAAAGCGTCCTGGATAACAAGAACTACATGAGCAGCATCCTCTCTATGCCCGCGACCGGAGCCATCATCCAGTCGGTCAAGCAGACCAAGGGCGCCATCGGCTACATCGGCCTGGCTTATCTCAACCGCTATGTGAAGCCTTTGGCGGTATCCTATGACGGCGGTGAGCACTATGCGGTGCCCTCGGTGGAGACAGCGGCCGACGGCTCCTATCCGATAGTGCGCCCGCTGTACTACTACTATGACGCTACCAAGGAGCAGACAGTCAGCTCCTTCATATCATACGCCCTCTCGCCCGAAGGGCAGAAATCGGTGCTGGAACAGGGTTTCGTGCCGGTGAGGATGGAAGGTGACGGCGGGGAGGCCGTGCAGAGATGAAGCGCTTCCTCGAGAAGGCCGTCAAGTGGCTGCTGACAGCCAGCGGCTTCGTCACGAGCCTCGTCATCCTGCTGATTATCGGCTTCCTCTTCACGGAGGGCGCGGGTCTCTTCCGCGAGAAGGTCGTCGAGGAGGGCTATGTCCTGGCGATGCATAAGGACAATCCGGTAAAGGAAATGACCGCAGCCCAGATTAAGGCCGTGTTCGATGAGGACATCACCCGCTGGAGCGAACTCGGCGGTCCGGACATGGAGATAGTTACTTTCCGCCTGGAGGATGCGGACGAATATTTTACCGAGGAGGAACTCGGAGCGCAGTATGAGTACGCGGCCGGGAAAATAGACTCCCTGATAGCCGCTACTCCCGGAATGATCGCTTTTATTCCCGAGAGCATGGTGGAGGAGGGGGCGCAGCTTAACTTTATAGAGGACAATGCCATCTCCCCGGCCGAGGTGCTGGGCGGCAGCGAATGGTTTCCGACCGCCACCCCCGCGCCCCTGTTCGGCATGTGGCCCCTGCTGGCCGGTACACTTTGGGTGAGTTTCTTTGCAATCCTGTTTGCCCTGCCTTTCGGCATCAGCATAGCGGTCTATATGGCCGAGGTGGCTCCGGAGCGGGTGAGAAACATTCTCAAGCCCGTCATTGAGCTGCTCAACGGCATACCTTCGGTCGTCTACGGCTTCTTCGGCCTGATAATCATCGTTCCCCTGCTGCAGCAGGTCTTCGGCCTGCCGGTGGGAGAGAGCGGGCTGGCGGGCAGTATTGTCCTGGCCATCATGGCTCTGCCTACCATCGTGACTGTGGCCGAGGATGCCATGCGCAACTGCCCCAGGGCTCTGCGGGAGGCTTCCCTGGCCCTGGGTGCCTCGAAATGGCAGACCGTTTCCAAGGTGGTGATACCCTCGTCGATGTCCGGCATTGCCTCCGGAGTGGTGCTCGGCATCGGTAGGGCGATAGGAGAGACCATGGCCGTGCTCATGGTGACCGGCAACGCCGCAGTCATCCCTCATTCGATCCTCGAGCCGCTGAGGACCATCCCCGCGACCATTGCCGCTGAGCTCGGCGAGGCCCCTGCCGGCGGAGCGCACTACCAGTCCCTCTTCCTGCTGGGCGTGATCCTCTTCTTCATCACATTTTTCATCAACCTCTGCGTGGAGTACATCTCCCACCGCAACAAGGCCAAAAACTCGTAACGACCCATGAATACCCCAGTATATCCCACCGGCTACCACCTCCGCAAGCGGCGCTCTCAGACCGCGGCCTTCACCGTATTCCGGGTGCTGAGCTATTTTATTGTCCTGGTGCTCTTTGCCATCCTCGGCTTCATCATCTACAAGGGCGCCGGAGTCCTGAACTGGGACTTCCTGACCAAGGCCCCGGAGGACGGAATGACCGCCGGCGGTATTTTCCCCGCGATAGTGGGAACCCTGCTGCTGATGCTCGGAAGCGCCGTGGTGGCCTTCCCGATAGGCATCATGAGCGGCATCTACATGAACGAATACGCCTCAAAAGGGTGGGTGGTGCGCTTCATCCGCCTGATGACCAACAACCTCAGCGGAGTGCCCTCGATAGTCTTCGGACTCTTCGGCATGGCCCTTTTCGTCAAATACCTGGGCTTCGGCGACAGCATCCTGGCCGGCTCCCTGACCCTCGGACTGCTCTCCCTGCCGCTGGTCATCCGCACCACGGAGGAGGCCCTGAAGGACATTCCTGCCGGCATACGGGAGGGAAGTCTGGCCCTCGGAGCCACTAAGCTCCAGACCATCTGGAAGGTGGTGCTGCCCATGGGCATGCCTCGCATCATCACCGGCCTGATCCTCTCCCTCGGCCGTGTGTCGGGAGAGACCGCGCCGATTCTTTTCACCTGCGCCGCCTATTTCTTCCCGCAACTGCCCGCATCCATATTTGACCAGTGCATGGCCCTGCCGTACCACCTCTACGTGATTTCGACCAGCGGTACGGACATCGAGGCACAGCAGCCGATAGCCTACGGGACGGCCCTGGTGCTGATTATCATAGTCCTGATCATCAACCTGCTGGCAGGAGGACTGAGAAAATATTTTGAAAAACGGTTAAAGATAAAATAATGGAGAAAATCGAAGCCAGAGACGTTAATTTCTACTACGGGGCCTTCCACGCCCTCAAGGGCATCTCTATGGATATTCCCCAGAACCAGGTGGTCGCCTTTATCGGGCCCTCCGGCTGTGGAAAATCCACCTTCCTGCGGCTGTTCAACAGGATGAACGACCTGATTCCAGGGACCCGGCTCGAGGGGCAGATTCTCATCGACGGGCAGGATATTTATGGAGCGGATGTCCATGTGGACGAGCTGCGCAAGAATGTGGGAATGGTGTTCCAGAGGCCCAATCCCTTCCCCAAGAGCATATTTGACAATGTAGCCTACGGCCTGCGGGTCAACGGCATAAAGGACAAGGCCTACATCCGTGAGAGGGTGGAGGAGTCCCTGCGCGGGGCGGCCCTGTGGGATGAGGTCAAGGACAAGCTGAACGAGTCGGCATTCGCCCTTTCAGGAGGTCAGCAGCAGAGGCTCTGTATCGCCCGTGCCATGGCGGTGTCTCCGTCGGTGCTGCTTATGGACGAGCCGGCCTCGGCTCTCGACCCGATTTCCACGGCCAAGGTAGAGGAGCTCATCAGCGAGCTGCGCAGTCAGGTGACCATAGTCATCGTCACGCACAACATGCAGCAGGCGGCCAGGGTCAGCGACAGGACGGCTTTCTTCTACATGGGCGAGATGGTCGAATATGACGACACCAAGACTATCTTTACAAATCCTCACAAGGAGGCGACACAGAACTACATAACAGGCCGTTTCGGTTAACAGAAAAATATTACAGGATATGGTAAAATTCGTAGATCAGCAACTCACCCAGCTCCGCAACGAGGTCTACCGCATGTGGGCTATGGTGTACAGTCAGATGGACCAGGCCCGGCAGGCGGTGCTCGGCATGGACCGCAATATAGCCCAGCAGATATGGGTGCGCGAGCGCTTAGTGGATGCCCAGGACATCAAGATAGATACTCAGGTGGAGGACTTCATCGCCCTCTACACTCCTGTGGCCGTGGACCTGCGCTTCGTGCTGGCCATGCTCAAGATCAACAGCGACCTCGAGCGCATCGGAGACTACGCCTACAGCATCGCCCGCTTCGTCAAGGAGACGGATGCGGAGAAGCTCGATGCTGCCTTAGTGGACAGGCTTCAGTTAGAGAGGATGTTCGACATCGTATTGGAGATGATGAACGGACTGCAGTCTTCCCTGATGGACGAGAATCCCTCGAAGGCCTCCTCGGTCATCGACATGGACGACGAGCTGGACCGGCTCAAGGCCGCTTCCGACAGCATCCTGGTGGAGTACGCCCGGGAGCATACGGACGAGCTTCCGGTGGTCATGGGTCTCGGCAGCATCTTCCGCAAGCTCGAGCGCACCGGCGACCATCTGACCAATATCGCTGAGGAGATAGTCTTCTATGTCGATGCGAAGGTGCTCAGGCATACGGCCATGTTCTCCGGCAAGGAGTCTTAGTGATGGAGATAGTGTGGTAATAAGTGTTAATAATTAGGTTGGAAAACAACTATGTAGGAGCGCGTATCGCGGCCTAACATAGTTGTTTTTGTTTATAGTGGGCGGGAATATCGCTATCTTTGGAATCTAAAACACATACCGTATGAGATTCTATATCGCAGACTGTTTCGCCGAGGCGAAATACCAGGGCAATCCGCTGGCCGTCCTAATCCCCGACCGGCCTGTCTCCGATGCCGAGATGCAGCGGATCGCCATAGAGATAGGCTTTTCCGAGACGACCTTCATCATGTCCGGGCGGCAGGCCGACGGAGGCTATGACGTGCGGATCTTCACGACCTCCTGCGAGGTGCCTTTCGCCGGGCATCCTACGCTCGGGACGGCATACCTCATCAGGGAAATGCTGGAGGGCGGACGGCCGTCGCGGGTGCTGCTCAATCTCAGGGCCGGGCAGATTCCTGTGGACTTCGCTGCGGACGGCACGGGTGTCATGACCCAGAATCAGCCGGTGTTCGGGGAGATTCTGCCCCGGGATGCGGCGGTGGCTGCGGTGTCGCTGTCGGAGGACGATGTCCGGGACGATTTTCCGGTCCAATGGGTGTCGACCGGGCTGGAGGCTGTGATCACCCCTCTGCGGTCCGTCGAGGCCCTTGAGCGCTGCCGGGTCAACTACGACGAGCGGCAGCGGTTCATCGACCGGTACTATGCGTGCAGTCTGCTGTATTTCGTGCCGATGCCGGACGGCAGTCTGCGGGTAAGGGTGTTTATGGAGGACCCCGGCTTCCTCGAGGATCCGGCTACGGGCAGTGCCAACGGCGACTTAGCGTGCTGGCTGCTCCGGCACGGCTTCTTCGGCGGGGCGCGGAGTCTCAGCTATACGGTGAGTCAGGGCAGCGAGATGGGACGGCCCTCGCGGCTTCATGTCGAGGCCTCGTATGATGCGGCCGGCGGGCTTTATTCGACCCGGGTCGGCGGCAGGGTCTTCGTGGTGGCCGAGGGGGAATGGAGGTGACGGCAGTGCGGTAATTGTTCTATATTTGCAGGCTGAAAAAATGATTTGAAATGAGAAAGATTCTGATAGTTCTGGCGGCCCTTTCGGTGATGCTGTGCTCGTGTGCGCAGAAAGGCACGGAATTTACTGTACTGCAGTGGAATATCTGGCAGGAGGGAACTATGGTTCCCGGAGGATATGACGCGATAGTGGACGAGATCGAGAGGCTGCGGCCGGATTTCGTGACCTTCAGCGAGGTGCGCAACTATCACGGTATACGGTTCTGCGACAGGATAGTGGCCTCGCTGCGGGAAAGGGGGCTGGAATACTACTCGTTTTACAGCTACGATTCCGGGCTGCTGAGCCGGTATCCGATAACGGACTCCACCACGGTATTTCCGGAGAATGGGGATCACGGCAGCATCTATCGGATGGTCTCGGAGATAGGCGGACGGGAGATAGCGGTGTACACTGCCCATTTAGACTACCTCAATGACGCCTATTACAATGTCCGCGGCTACGACGGCTCCACCTGGGAGAAAATTCCCATCCCGCAGACCGTCCTCGAGGTGCTGCAGGTCAATGACGCCTCACAGCGCGACGATGCCATCCGGGACTTCATCGCCGCCGCCCGCAAGGACATCGAGGCGGGGAGAATCGTCATCCTCGGCGGGGACTTCAACGAGCCCTCGCACCTGGACTGGATCCGGGAGACCAAGGACCTGTACGACCACAACGGTCTCATCATCCCCTGGACAGTGCCCCTGATGCTGGACAATGCCGGATTTGTCGACACCTACCGGGAGCAGTTCCCCGACGTATTGTCCCATCCCGGATTTACCTTTCCGGCCGACAATCCCCTGATACCTGTCGAGCGCCTTACCTGGACCCCCGATGCCGATGAGCGCGACCGCATAGACTACATTTTCTATTACCCTTACCCGGGACTGGAACTGCTCGAAGCGGCAGTTTTCGGACCGCGGGGCAGCATCAGCAACTCGCAGCGGGTGACTGAGGATACAGATGACCCATTCATCGAGCCGATGGGAGTGTGGCCTACCGACCACAAGGGGTTGCTGGTGAGATTCCTCCTGCAGTAGCCCGCCTCAGCGCAGCAGCCAGGCGAGGGCCCGGGCCATGCGGAGCTCCGGATGGTCGAAATGGTTGCCGGGATTCCATTCGAAAGTGGTCTTGATGCCGTATGACCTGACCCTCTCCACCACTTCCGCGGTGCAGGCGTCCACCCGGCTCATCAGCGGATGGCGGGTGCGGCTCTCCCGGTCGCCGAGGGAGAAATAGGCCTTTTCCGGGCCGGTATTTTCCCCGCAGCCGCTCTTTGGCGCATTGTTCCTGATATAATCCGTGAATCCCGGATACCAGAGGGAGCCGGAGACGCTTGCGACCCTTCGGAAATACCCCGAGTTCCACGCGGCCCAGAGGGCGAAGAGGCCTGCGAGGGAGTAGCCGGCGATGACTGGCAGGAAACGGGCCGCGTCTCCATCATTTGCCTGACTGCTCCTGCACGGTCTGTCCTGCATGAGGCGGCTGATTTCCGCCTCCACCTGCGGAACACACTCCTCCATCATCCAGTGCAGGTGCCCCGCCGCCAGCCCCTTGTAAGGCGCCTGACCCTTCCACACCCCCTCCGCCGGCCAGGGCGACAGCTCGTCGTCCAGCCCCGTACCCGGATTGTTGACGGACACCAGCACCATCGGCGGGCAGTCCTTCAGACAGTGGCAGGCCTTCCAGACGTCCTCACCGTTGCCGCGGAAGGAGTGGAGGTAGACTACCGGAATTACATCGGTCTGATATCCATTTTCGTATTTCCAAATCGTAAAGTTCATGGTGAAAATAGATTATGATTGGAAATTAGTAGGTTTGGGTACAAGCAATGTCTCCGCGAGAGTCCGCAAATAGTCCTCAGGCAATCTGTTGGCTCCAATTGAACTTATTTCCGAATACAGATTCGTGCCTTTACGGATGATGTATTTGCGTTCATGGCCGTTGATGTCGGCGAGAAGGTGATAATTTCCATGATAGGCCTGTTCGATTCTGATATTGGAAATGGTATTTCCTTTTGTGTCCTCGAATGTGACCTTACTGGATGGGGCCGTCATGCAGCCGCATTCGATCATGTGACGGTGGATACTGGATTCTATACGCGGGATCCATTCTTGCTTAACACCGTATCCGGTGGCGATGGCTCTGAAACGGCTGAGTGAGGCGGCAACTTTATCAATTATGGATGCCGGCCGTCTTATGCCGTTCACGGCGGCGAAAGTCAGAATATCCTCTTTTGTAAAATCACGCAGTTTGCCGCCGGCCGACAGACAGTGCTCCTTCTGCGCCTGATAGCCTCCTGTGTTGAATATGAATGTCATGTCGTATGCGGGAGCCAGTCTCCAATGCCCTTGAGGATTCATGATGAAGGAGAAGTTCTTGTTGTGATCGTCGGTGTTGTTGGACAGGATGTTGAAAACCATTCTGCGGAAAACCTCCTCGGAATCGATTTCCGGCAGCTGCAGTTTCCGGCACACCAGCAGCATGTCCTCATAGCTTGCAGCGTCCGGACACATCGCCGCGAGAGTCTGTATGTGCAGTTTTCGGCCGTTTTCCCGGTCGAAACGTTTAGTCAGGAAATGCTTTGTGCCCTCTATCTCCATAAGCCTCGAATCAGTCATCCGTATGCCGGCGTCTACAGCCATACGCCAGTAGCTCATCTCCAGTTCGGCCGAAGACCGGGCTGGGTCACCGAATTTCAGAATGCAGTAATCGTAGCAATCCAGGCCGTATATCTGTCCTGAACGTATCTCTCCGGTTTCCTTGGAAACAGCGACTACGGCCTTGGGTTGACGTCCGCCTGCCGATGTACCTACGGCGATCAGGGACTGCATAGTCAGGGACTCTTCCGGAAGGATGCGTGCATTCTCCCTGTCGGAGAATATCTTCTGAGCAAGGGCTGTCAGCGACTGGATATCTATCTTCCCTCTGCTTATATAACTCTCGGTCTCCGGTATGAATTCAAGAGCGCCCATACCTCTGCTTCCGATGAATGACAATTTCTCGAGAGGGGTAATCTCTGCCGCCGGGATCCGATGTTCCTGTCTCCAGTAATCAAAAAGCCTGTTTCCCCAGTCATCCGGCAGAGAATCCGCTATGAAAGGGGGAAGCTTCTGATATATGCGCTCCGATGCACCGTAGACAGGCATCCTGCTCCCGATATCTCCAATAGGAGCGGTAAGCGGGGCAATATCAATTCCTTTGCTCAGAAAATCTGGATTGAAAGTGAAATAAGACAGGTGTCTCCGCTCATCCCACAGCAGCCGGCCGACCTCCTCGCCCCACAGTATTACTTTGATCATTCTGCTCATAACTCCTTGATTTTATTTTTTATCGTTTTTCCCCGCTTGTGCCTTATCCGCTGAACTTTCCTATCATTGTCTTTCAAAAGATAGGGGGACGGCGGAAGTTCCGGCATCAGCTCATCCAGCGCGTCAATCCATCCTACAGCCTTCAGCAGCAGGAGGAAGGTTCCGAGAGACAGATTGTTGGCCGCTCCGCTCTCGAACTTGTAGACAGTCACGACAGATAGCCCTGCCCGTTCGGCCACCTCCTTCTGAGTCATATTGGCCCTCTGCCGGTAGTCCTTGTAACGGCTCCCGAGCAGGTGAATCAGCTCGGGGATGGAGTAATCTTTCAGCTGTGCCATATTAACTATAATTTAGTTTATGTTTAATACCTGATTTTGGGGTTAAGTATAAAGTTATTTATTGCTAATGCAAAGATATGAAAATTTTGGGGAGGTTGGTTTGAATCCTTGTGTAATTTTTAATGATTGTATTTGTCCTTGAACTTTTACCAACATTACATACTAGAGTAATTATTACTATTTGGCTTTTGAAAATTCAATGTAGTATTCGCCTGTCATGTGAAAATTTTTATTAACTTTGTCTTTAGTGATTATAGATGAGTTTTTTTGTATACTTTACATTTATCCTTTTATTGCTATTTTCAAATAATCAACAACTTAAATTTTCTATATTTCGGATTTACATTAAAGGACTCAAATTATGCGAATATATTTACAAACTACACCGAGTCAAGAAATACTACCGTTTAATTATCAGCAAAAATTAAGCGGAGTTTTTTATACATGGTTGGGTAAGATGAATGAAGAACATGGCCGAATGTCATTGTATTCATATTCTTGGTTGAAAAAAGGGAGGATAACAGATGTCGGGTATGAGTTTCCGGAGGGTGCCACATGGTTTATAAGTTTTTATAGTGACGAAACACTAAAAAAATTAATGAGAAGTATTTTAAATCAACCGCAAATGTTCAATGGGTTGACAGTATGTGATATGACGATTGAAGACACGCCGTCTTTGTCAGATAGAAGTTTGTTCTATTTAGGTAGTCCTGTCTTTATTCAAAAGCATACATCGGATTTGAAAAATAATATTCAATATACATTTGAGGACATCGGTGCTGATGAAATATTGACACAGACATTGTTGCACAAAATGGAGCTGGCAGGTATGCAGAAAGATGAGACGCTCAGAATAATGTTTGACAGGAGTTATGCTAAGAGAAAGACTAAAATGATTTCATATAAGGGAATAAATCTGCGTTCAAGTTTATGCCCTGTTATAATAGAAGGAAAACCTGAATCTAAATCATTTGCATGGAACGTCGGAGTTGGGAATTCCACTGGTATAGGATTCGGGTCGATTTATTAATATGATAGGATTATGTTATATGTTGTAATATATACCGGTAAGTTCGGCTTTATAAAACCCTGGACAGCAGTCAGGGATGGAAAGACTTACAGCCAGCAGTTTTTAACTCCGTCAATTATCGAGGGAATTGAGAAGAAATTATTTCCTGAGACTTTGTCCTGCAATGGTGAAATAAGAAAAATAAAAAGATATAAACTCCGCTATTCGTCAATAGATTTGCAGCAGGAACAGATACAGCCGCGTGGATGGATACAGAATTCCAAATCAAGGACAATGTCCCGTCCATATTCTATACTTGTTAGAGGTGTGATGCTGGATCCGGAACTGTTGTTGGCATTTGACAATTTGTCGGATGCTAAGACAGCTTCTTGCCAGCATTTATGCTTATGCCGCAATGAGGATGTTTTATTGCCCCAAGAGGATATTATTGAGATGGAAGAACTTGAATTTCAAAAAGAGAAGGGTTTCGAACTGAGGTTCGGACAATCCGAACAGTCTTTTTTAGTTGGTTTTAACCGTTTCTGTAATTTGCCGATGTATGGATGGCTGGAAATAGACGGTAATCCCATTTTATAAGATTATGGATGATTGTCTCAAAATATTGGCTAAACATGAAGACAGCGGAGGTTTGCCTTTGATTGTGCATTTGGAAAATGTCGCACGCATCGCTGAATGTATAGCTGTCAATTATGGTATGGATGCCGGTATTGCACGGAAAGGAGCTATTTTGCACGATATAGGTAAAGTCAGTCCATTATTTCAGCAGACATTGAAACATGGCTATGTGCGTATGCCGGGGTTTATTTTCAGACATGAGATTGCGTCGTTGTTTTTTCTTTCATTATTGGATGACTCAGAGAAAGAGATTGCCGTAGATATGATAGCAGCTCATCACAAATCAGTTTATAATGATGTTAGGTGTTTAGGTCTATTGGATTTGGATGAGAATGAAGATAGTTTCGCAATACATTCTGCTGGATTTGAGGAATGGGCTCCTGTTGCGATGTATATACTGACCAGATTCGGTTTCTCTCCCCGTTATATAAGTCTTGAAGAGGCAAGATTGAATTACCAATATGCTGTAACCCGTTGTGAAAATTTGAAAAGAGGCTGTTCTTTATGGAAAGGGCTGCTTATGGCCTCTGATCAGATGGCATCGGCATTGTGCGATGTGGACGAGGAATTGCTTGGGAAACTTTATATAACACCTGATTTGTCATTTTATGAAAGAGAGAATTCTCTTTATCCTTTATCATTGATGTCAGCAAATAATCTGAAGAGGCATACTTTGGTTACAGCTCCGACAGGAGCAGGCAAAACAGACTTTTTGATGAGACGCTGCAAGGGGCGTGTATTTTATACTTTGCCATATCAAGCTTCCATTAATGCGATGTATGACCGCTTTAAAAATGACTTAAAGGATACCGAATCGCAGATATATTTGTTGCATGCAGCCTCTAATCTTAAAGTTCATGATGGCAAGGTAGAGGAAAGAATCATGCAACGCCATGTAGGGGCATCAATTAAAGTGCTTACACCGCATCAGATGGCTTCTATAGTTTTCGGAGTGAAAGGATTTGAGGCGATGATGCTTGATTTGAAAGGCTGCGATGTTATCTTGGATGAGATTCACACCTATACCAGTACGATTCAGGCAATCGTACTCCGTATTGTGGAAATCTTGAAAGCGGCTGGATGCAGGATACATATAGGCACCGCCACTATGCCTACGGTTCTTTATAATAAGATACTTGGCCTTTTAGGAGGACCGGATAATGTTTATGAAGTGAAATTGTGCGAAGAACAGCTCGACTCGTTTAACAGGCATGTTGTCCATAAAATATCAAGTATGGATGATGCTTATCCAATTATAGAGGCAGGTGTGAGGTCCGGGAATAAGATATTGATAGTATGCAATCAGGTTAGGAGAGCGCAATCACTTTACCTGTCTTTAAAAGAGTTGTATCCGGAAATTTCCATGATGTTGATTCATAGTCACTATAAACGAATTGACAGACACAGCTTGGAAATATCTCTGAAAGAGACATATAATAAATTTGAAGATCAAGCGTGCATAGTGGTGTCGACCCAGGTGGTGGAAGTGAGCCTGGATATAAGTTTTGATATGATGATTACGGAATGTGCGCCTATAGATGCTTTGATCCAGCGTTTTGGACGCATTAATAGAAAAAGAAATGTTGATACTATAGGAAAATATAAGCCGATATATGTTTTGTCTCCTACATCGGGAAACGATGCGTTGCCTTATGATCAGGACATACTTCACAAAAGCTTCGAGGTGCTGCCTGATGCTGGGATTCTGAAAGAAACAGAGGTACAGTCAATGTTGGATAAAGTATACCCTGACGAGCAGTATATGAATATAGATTACTCGGGAGCTGTATTCGTAAATGGCCGATGGATGATAAAAGAATTAAGACATAATTCCAAATCGGCCCTACTTGAGGTTCTTGACATCAATTCCGCAACATGCATCCTTCAATCAGAAGAGGAACAATATGATAAGAATGAGTCCGGTACAAGAAATGAAATCGAGATACCAGTAAGCTATCGCTCGGTGGCATATCTTGGATTGAGAATGAATAAATATGGAACTTGCCCCTATGTGATTCCGGATGATGCTTATGATAGTGAATTGGGATTGCTGTCGGATAAACTTAAAGGAGAATCAAATAAAACTTATGACTTTCTATAATTATGATAACATCGGTAATAGGTCGGATTTTTTTAAATGCATATAACGCAAGAGAGCACACTTGCTATGATGCAAAGAGATTCTTTATCGAGAAATACTATCCTTTGTTTTTCGATGCAGAGAAATACATGCAGTGGGTTCAGAATTCACCATTTGTACAAATGAAAAAAGGCCAGAAGGTCGAAACTTTATCATCAGAAGAACGGCATGGTAAATTGCGTGAATTGATTTGTAAAATTCAAGATGGCGCGAGAGATGCCAGTGTGGCGATAGGATATTCCGCCTCTGATGATAAAGGATATGCTACGACATCGGGACAGGTGACAAATTTGAATTTTGAAGTTTCTCAGGATGATGTTTATTTGTCATGGATTGGCTCTTCTTTAGGTGTTGGGGTACAAGGCGGTTTCTGTATTCTGTTCAGTAACCCTCAAATCTTGCTGAGCATACATGATGGATGGAGTCTATATCGTAAAGCATTAAATAATAACCAGAAACTGAAAGGAAATCAAATTGCATCATGGAATGGTAAATGGCTTGCCCATAGATATGACGGATACACATATGACTCAGAATATCCCATGGCTGATTTTGAACCATTTGAGAAAGGCGCGGATGCATCTATGTCTGTGTCTGTGCAGTCATGGACGAAAATATTAATAAATATAGCACTGAGTGTGCCCGAACAGAACTTAATGGGATATGTGTACAGTTTTGGGCAAACCAATACTACAATAGGTTTTATACCTTTCATACTATCTCAGATAAGATGCCCCATTGACCTTTACATTAAATTTTTCGGCATGAATGGAAGGAGAGATGCGGAAGATCTCTATGGTACCGCATTTGGATTTGATAAAGCCTGTCAGGCAGGAGTGATTGGCATAAAGGCACTTGAGCCTAAAGGTCTGAGAGATTATATCGAAAAAGGGAAATTACCGAAATACAACGATAATGAGAAACAGACAATAAAATATCATACTTATCAAATTTGGATTATGGCAATGTTAAACAATCAGGACCTCTGGATGAGTGCAGAGGAGTTTGCGCGTTTGTTGCAGGTTTATTCGCAAAGCAGTATTAATGCTAAAACTGATAAATCAAATAAAGTTAAGGCATTATTGAGTTCATCGAATAAAAGAGATTTTATAAAGAATCTAACGGATATTGTTCCTGATATCAGTGAGCGGACAAAAGTGATGGAAACGGCGAAAAAAGTAAACGATATGCCGACGGATAATGTACCGTACTTCTTAACATTGATTCGTTTTCATTATGCAGCAAATAATAACAAATAATCAACGATATGAATAACTTTATTTTTTTACGGGCATTAAAGCATGCTGAGCATACCGTGTTCTGTGTAGAAGACGGCCAGAAAACCTACTATGATCCCCAGTTCAATAAAAGAGTACCGTATTCGAGCGGTCAGCAAGTTAAAAGGTCCATATTGCAGCAGATAGCAGACAACATGGGAGTGCATACAGCTCCAATTACCTTTAATTATAATATTTCTAAAAGTGGTGAATTGGAGAATAAGGAGCCGTGGTCTCCGTGTGACCCTACTTATGTGGATCAACTTTTGGGAGGCTGGATGAAGGCAAAAACCGGTAAAGGCAAAACAAAAGACAACGATACAAGTGACTCTAAGGAGAATAATGTCGTAAAACGCAGAAGTCCGCTGTCTATATCGGCAATGCGTCCGCTCCATCCATTGTTGGCGGGCGTGGATAATGAGAATATAACATTTGACCGCAGCGATCGTCCTGACCATCATCCCGTGAATGTCAGAATGGCTGGAAGTGATAGACTGCTGACAGAGGATGAGATAGAAGCATTTTTATCAGATAATGGCCGAACATTGTCAAGAAGAATCTGGATACCGGAAAATAAAAGAGCCACCGGACTGTTTGTTTATGATGCCGCGATAGATCTTCGTACTCTTTTCTGTGTCTCTATGAATCAGCATGAGCCCGAGGTGTCAAAAGAAATGATAGATAAGCTGAAATCCAATGGATGGATTGAGTCGGAGAATGTTTTTGGAAAATGTCTGGTCTTGCCGGAAACAGAACGGAAGAAAATAATTCCGGCATTGGCGGACGCTTTGGTAGATTGGAGGATAACTTCCAATCAGGCACGTACTTTCAGCTTAATGGAAACATTAGCTATTGCTGTGAGTGATAATGCAAATACTATTGCTGCTGCTATCCGTGCAAAGTTGATAGAGGATGGAGAAAAGCCCAAAGCGAAACCTATTGTTGACGCTAATGCAGGAGCTGATTTATTTGTCGCATTGCCGTGCGCAAGTTATATGATTACGGAGTGTGAGTCTTCAAGTGCCATTGAGGATGCAAAGCAGAACTTAGTTCGGCGTATGTCTGCGTTTGATTACGAACATCAGGCTTTTTAATTTTTAAACTCAATTCAGGTTCTTTTGCACATGTGTGTAGGGGAACCTGAATTTATTAAAATCATGCTCAGCGGTACCCATTTTAATTATTACATGGTTTGCAAACGGAAACTGTGGCTGTTTGCAAACGGTATAAATATGGAGCATGTCTCAGATTTGGTATTTGAAGGCAAATTGATTCATGAGGATTCCTATCCGCAGCGTTCGAGCAAATATGAAGAGATAGAACTGGACGGGATAAAAGTTGACTTTTATGACCCGAAGCGAAAGGTGATTCATGAAATAAAGAAGTCCAATAAAGTAGAGGCGGCACACATGTGGCAGTTGAAATACTATATTTATGTATTTGAAAGGAATGGAATAGATGGAGTTACCGGGATTTTGGAATATCCTGCTTTGAGGAAGACTCAGGAGGTGGTGTTGAGTGATATCGATCGGGAGCTGATTAATGAAATGGAAGTGGATATTCAGAGAATCATCTTAGATGACAGTTGCCCATCGTTGCAGAAAAAAGGCATTTGCAAGAATTGCAGCTATTTTGATTTTTGTTATAGCCAAGAGGAGGAAGTCGGATGAAAAAGACATTTTATTTATTCAATCCTGGGGTATTGGAACGGAAAGATAATACTCTTAAGTTCACCCCGTGCGCAGAGGAGGGAGTAATGCCTGAGGCGAATGCACAGTCACGCTATCTGCCGATAGAGGACATCAGTGAGTTTTATGTATTCGGTTCATTGAGGGCGAACAGTGCATTGTTCAATTTTCTGGGGCAAAAAGACATAGCGGTGCATTTTTTTGATTATTATGAAAATTATACCGGTTCGTTTATGCCGCGGGACTGCCTGCTTTCAGGAAAGATGTTGCTTGCTCAGACATCGCATTATCAAAGCAAGAAGAAGAGGATGGTAATTGCCCGCAAATTAATAGAAGGAGCTGCCTATAACATGCTAAAAAACTTGCAGTATTATAACCGCCGTGGAAAGGATATGGAGGGTATAATGGAGCTGATGAGTAAGTTGGCAGCACAGATCCCGATGACGCAGACAACAGAAGAGCTGATGGGGGTGGAAGGCCAGATAAGGCAGTACTACTACATGGCCTTTAACCTGATAATAAATGATTTTGAGATGGGTAACCGGACGAAACAGCCGCCAGGGAACGAGGTGAATGCTTTGATATCATTTGGCAATATGGTCTGTTATACGATTTGTCTGCGTGCTATTCATCAGACACAGTTGAATCCGACAATCAGCTATCTGCATAAACCTGGTGAGCGGAGGTATTCATTGGCTCTCGATATTTCAGAGATATTTAAACCGATTATAGTGGACAGGGTAATATTCAAAGTATTGAACAAGAAAGAAATACAGGACAAGCATTTTGATAAAAAACTGAATAGATGTTTGCTTAATACCGCCGGGAAGAAGATATTTGTAAAGGCTCTCGAGGACAGGCTGAACGAGACTTTTAAGCATCGCTCTCTGAACCGCTCTGTCAGTTACAGACATTTAGTGAAATTAGAATGTTACAAACTTGCGAAGCATCTGCTGGAGATGGAAGAATATAAACCTTTTAAAATGTATTGGTGAGCGATGTATGTGATTCTGGTATATGATTTTGGAGAAAAGCGTGTCAATAAGATGCTGAAATTGTGCCGGAGGTATCTGAATTGGATTCAGAACTCGGTGTTTGAAGGAGAAATCTCGGAAGTCCGCTTAAAAGAGTTGCTTATGAGTTGTGATAAATTTATGGATAAAAGTGAAGATAGTGTGATAGTGTTCAGTGGGCCATCACAAGTGTCGTTAAATAAGCAGATTATTGGGAAAGAACGTTCATCTGTAGACAATTTCTTATGATGATGCGAAGTAGAAAAGTTGTCAATATAGAGGATTACTTATAGCATAAAAGAAATTGAATAATAATTTGTTCTTTGACATCTTGATTTACAATGTAATATATAGTTGTCTAAGCTCTATTAATTTTAAAGAATAGCAGGTCGACACAAAAATTGATGAAATTTTCGTATTTTTGATTTTGTAAATGTTTAGCATTTAGCAACATTTTGTGTGCTCAAGACAGGCTTTTAATCGTACCATGTGGAATTGAAATTGCTGACCGCTATCGGGGTAATGCACACCCAGTGTCCCTTTTAATCGTACCATGTGGAATTGAAATCGCATAACGCTCGTCATCTCCATCACCAGCATGGGCTTTTAATCGTACCATGTGGAATTGAAATCGCTGTACGTGTTCGTGCCGGTGCCCGTAACGGAGACTTTTAATCGTACCATGTGGAATTGAAATTCGTGAGGGTAGACTCACCGGGAGTGTCGGACACCTTTTAATCGTACCATGTGGAATTGAAATGAACTTGCCGAAAAGGATTGCCTCCGCCCAGTCGCTTTTAATCGTACCATGTGGAATTGAAATCGGTAAGGGTCTCCTTCTTGCGCAGCTCCTCGTTCCCTTTTAATCGTACCATGTGGAATTGAAATAAAGGCCAAAACAAAAAGGGGGTGTGAGCAAAGCATGCTTTTAATCGTACCATGTGGAATTGAAATCAGGAACTCGTCGCCGAGGGAGTTGCGCAGTGTGCGCTTTTAATCGTACCATGTGGAATTGAAATATCGAAACGTGCGAAACGGCCCGTTTTGCAGCGAAACTTTTAATCGTACCATGTGGAATTGAAATTACGCCAGGGCGGCATGAACGCGCAGCACCACAACTTTTAATCGTACCATGTGGAATTGAAATAAATGGGTTTTCATATTGGGCTATAGCCCAAACAGGCTTTTAATCGTACCATGTGGAATTGAAATGAGTTTGCTCATATCGGAGAACAGCCTGTTTTCAACTTTTAATCGTACCATGTGGAATTGAAATGTAGGCAACCTTCGTACACGCGGGCAAAGTTGGTCTTTTAATCGTACCATGTGGAATTGAAATTATTACTCCATGCCTTGCGGTCCAGTAGGCAACCTTCGTCTTTTAATCGTACCATGTGGAATTGAAATGTGGAGGATACTCCGTGACGGCACTCCGGAGGACTCTTTTAATCGTACCATGTGGAATTGAAATACTGCCCAAATGCAACGTCTTAAGGATGCAGGTATCTTTTAATCGAACCATGTGGAATTGAAATGTGATCATGGGCATGAACTTGTGCAGGTCCACCCTGGCTTTTAATCGTACCATGTGGAATTGAAATCGTACATGAAGCGCACTTCGCCGAGGGGCTGGTACCTTTTAATCGTACCATTATGGAATCGAAAAGATATTACACGACCAGACGGATTATGCCAAGTTATATAACCTAAAGCGGCCACAGGAAATTCTATAAGGCTTTTTTAGTATGTATAGGTTGAAAATTATGGTTTTACAGTCCCGACAAACTCCCCGATAATCCTGAATTCCTCCGCATCTTCCTCATGTATGATAATGGGTTTGTAATCTGGATTCTTGGGCTGGAGGACTATTTCTTCATGTGACCAGTTGCCGAACTCGTCGTATGTCTTTTTACTGGTATATGTTTTGATGGAGTAGCTGCCGGCGTAGTCGGCGTCGTAGAAGCTGCGGTGCTGGATCAGGACGGTCTTACCTTGGCGGCTGCCGGCGGGATTGGCTCGGAAGACACAATAGTCACCGTCGTGTATAAGGGGTTCCATTGAACGGCCTTCGGCCTGGACGACGAACATGTTGCGGTTGAGGCGACCCATGCCATCGACTTTTATCCAGCCTGATTCCTCTACGGCTTCTCCTTCGCCGAAGTAGCCGCATGCGGCCCGTATGGAGTAAAGAGGCAGAAAGTCGACGAACTTGACCTCATCATTTATGGCCGGTTCGATTCGGACTACGGAGGGCCTGTCTTCAGGTATATCCATTGATGATGCAAAATGTTCAGCCAAAGCCTTGTCGCAGAAATATACATAGCATCCTTTCATGCCCCTGGTCATTAGGGTGCGGTATGTATTCTTTATGATTTCATCGGCTTCTTGGGCTGCAAGATCAGGCTCGGATTTTACTTTGGATTTGAAACCTTTTACCGATTGATCGTTCCCGGAACGTCTCGTGACATCTGTGATGACGCGGCCGTTCTCATATCTCATGTCAGTGCCGATGATGACTCCTATGTAGTCTACTTCAAGACCCTGGCAGGTATGTATGCAGCCTATCTGCTCAACAGAATCCTTTTCAATGATCCAAAGGTTCTTCTGGGAGTTAAGATTCCATTGTTTTTTAAAATTGTATTCAGGAATTGTTATATCCATCGCCGCCGGGTCCTTTTTGCTGTTCCAGTCCCAGCAGTAACCGGCAACAACTCTGGCTTTATTATTTGCCAGGTTTTCCTCCTTTATGGTCTCGAACAATTCGTTGGGATCCTCGAAGATGCGGAAATCGAAGTCTTCAGGCGTGAGTCTTGTATTGGCGGTCTCCTTTATCTGCAGAGTGTTGTCAAGCCAGTTCAGATATCCGTCCGATCCGTTACATCTGAATTGTGAACTTAGTTTTGCATGGTGGACTATGGCTCCGCAGGATTCTGCGTATTGTGCAATGGAGGCTTTTGATCCAATGTCCTTTATATGTATTTTCTGACGGTCATCAACGAAGAATACCGTAAATTCGGCGGCATTTACAATCTCTTTTATCTGATTTTCCCCATTGTTTCCATACAAGCCGCTTTTGAGATTGAGACGGTGGGCTTCATCTACGATTAACGCCCCGTAAGTATTTTCTGCAACTTCATAAAAACATCCACTGCCTGAAAAAAGATTGCTTATGAATGTCCGTTTATAACTTCCTGTCAGTTTAGCTGCGTAGACGTCTCTAGGTGCAGAATTTTTCGAGACATATTTTGCCACCATCCCTTCTTTTGTAAGTTGAACCAGTAGGTTGACAGCTACTACGCTTTTGCCGGTGCCGGGGCCTCCTTCGACTATCAGGACATGTTTCCTTTTTTGTGCATTGGACTCTCTTGCAAGGTTCAGGGCCGTTTCATAGACCACTTTCTGGTCATCAAGCAGAACAAATTCCTGACTTCCTCTGAGCATTGCCGCCAGTGAGTCGGCAAGCTGCTTGGACGGGCGGAGGCGACCTTTGTCGATAAGCCATACAAGGTCATGTTTTGAGCCGTATTTGATATTTTTCTTGATGAATTCACGAAGTTTCGCCGCATCGTTTTTTAGGAAGAGCGGTGCTTTCTCGATGTATTCAGAATAGCGGGCACTGGATATTATACCGTCTTCTGCGTAGTTGTGGAGGAATGCGCATGGATTGAGAATTATCTGATGGGTTTCTACGGTCTCATTGTAATTCTCAAGCATGAATGCATATGACCAGGCTTGATAGGACGGATGTGTGGTCTCAGCTTCGCCGTGCTGGAATCTGGTAACAACCAAATCGGATTTTTCGGATAGTTGCGCATGTTCCCATTGTTTTAGTTCAATGATGACTATATGGGATTTTCCGTCTGCATCCGAGCCGGAGATGATGAAATCAATTCTTTTCGAAGTAAGAGGTATCTGATATTCAATTGCAATGCTGGAATTATCGGGAATCTCAGGAGTATTTACTACCTTATACATGTGCATCATGGAGTTTTTCCACGACAGAACCTCATTTGGGGATGTGTGCCTTCCTAGATGAATGTAAAATGCATTGTCTATGTCATCTGTAATTGTGCCGTTGAATACATCTTCAACGAACCCCTGCTTGCTGGAGTGATAGACTATCATAGCTCGTTGTATTTCTTAGCATTGCCCCTTGACTTGTCAACAGGATACTTTTGGGCGTTGCGCTCCAGTTTGTCGAGAATTATCTGCTTGACGTCAAGGTTGTATTTATCCGCTATCAGAAAAGCGTAATTCAGAATGTCCGCAAGTTCCTCCTTGACTTTCTCCACATTGACATCTTCCGGTTTCTTCCATAAATAGAGCTCATTCAATTCTGCAGCCTCGATTGAGAGGGCCAGTGCAAGGTCCTTGCCATTGTGAAACTGGTCCCAGTCCCGCTCTGCTGTGAACTTGACGATTTTATCTGTTATCTCCTGGATGTCTGAATGTCTGCACATATTTGTACAATTGTTTGATAGAAATCGTTCATTGGTTATTCGGGTAACATGATTTGCGCCCATTCGGGGACATCCGCAACATACATCTTTTTAAGTTGTCCTTCTGATAGTCTGAATAGAAGTCTTGCGTCCTCTTTCCATTTAGCGCCAGTTCTATTGCATGAGCCCACTTAGCCTGCTTCGCCAATGCGTTCCTGCGCATATCCTCGAAGTAGCGTTCTGTTGCCTTCCGATTGCTTTCTTTTGCCTCTTCGGCGACTTCCCGCATGATCTGCTCCAGCATCTCGTCTGTTGGCTCTTGTTCTGGAGAGAAACGGTATGAGTTCAATTCTTTATTGGACATGGTTATTTAATTTACAACCCAAAGATAGCAATTATTTTGGCATTTGACCTCATCCTCCGAAGGTTCCGCCCTCAGCACCCGGAGCCATCAACCCCGCAGGAGGCGCCTTCAGCGACGGGCCGGGAGCGGAGCCCGACTTCTTCCGGGACGAGGGTGACGGTGCCGTCCTCGAGGAGGAAGCAGGGGATGCCGGCAGCACCGGAGCGTCTGGCTCCGTCGAATGCCGGGTTGCTGTCCCTGAGCCGCAGGAACTCCTTGAGGTTCTTGACGTGGGCGCCGATGTCGATGACCTGGTATCGGTCATTTCCCTTGATCTGTTCCTCGACGTATGTGCAGTCGGGGCATGTTGGCATTCCGTAGATTTTGATCATTTGCGTGCTGTATTGAATTCAATGTACAAAGTTAGTATTTCTGCAGGCAGGTTGACTATATTTGCATAGTGAAAATACTAAAAATGTACCTGTATGAAGAAATCTTTAATATTCCTGATGCCTCTGACGGCGGCTGCCGCGATGATTGTCTCCTGCACCGGGAGGGTGGAGCGGCTTTCTTCTTCCGACTATTGTATCATGTTCTACAGCAGTGGCGGAGATTCCTCGCACACCGAATGCATCATGGACTACCGGGATGCGATGGAGATGGTGCTGCCCGAGTCGCAGGTGGCCGTGACGTGGCTGATCAAGTCTCATGATTCGACTGTGACGACGCTTAGGTCCTATACTCAGAACGCTGAATTTGTTACGGATACTGCCTGGGACGGCGGTACCGGCTATGATATCGTCTCGCATGAGAATCTTTCGGAGTTTATCAAGTGGTCGGCAGCGATGTTCCCGGGCCGCAAGTATGTGCTTGTGACGGCCGGACACGGGGACGCCTGGAGGCCGGCAGGAGACGGGGCAAGGGCTTCGGGTCTGCTCTACGACGGTGTGACGCGCAAGTCCATGACCCCTTCGGACCTTGCCCGCGGTATCGGGGAGTCGGGTGTGGACGTGGAGGTGCTGATAGCGAACAACTGCCTGCAGGGCAGCGTGGAGACCCTCGCGGACTGGGACGGATATGTGGACTATGTGGTTTTCGGAGGCAGCTATCTGCCTGATATAGGAGGTGATTATCCCTACTTCATCAAGCTGCTGGACCGCAGTGAGGACATGCGCTCGCTCCTGTATGAGTACGTGGAGCACTGCGGGGAATTCTTCAACGGGATAGAGTTTCCCTTCGAGCACATGGGTTCTTCGTTCAGTGCCGTGGATATGAGCCGTTTCGCGCCGCTGATGGAGAGCCTCCGCGGGATATTTGACGAGATGGGCGGCTCTTTGGACCGACTCTGTGCCACGACGGACAGTCCCCAGGTACTCGGACGCTCCTATGCTGACAGTTACCGCGCCGCTATGGATGCTTCCCTCCAGATGGACCTGTACCGCAGGAAGCCAGGCACCTGCGACCTCTACGACTTCCTTTACCGCGCAGTGGTCTATACTGCTCATCCAGAGCTTATGACCCTCGTGGGTGAGTTCCGCAATCAGCTGGATGAGGCGGTGATCCTCAATGTCCACAACTACAAGCTGGACGGTTTCAAGGTCTCGTTCAATATCTGTACCCTGCCGGAATACTTCGAGGGAGAGCGCCTGGAGTCGTACCGGGCCAGCAAGTTCGACCAGGCTACTGGGTGGAGCGGGCTGATGACGGAGCTTTTTTGAAACATACCATGAACTCAACCGCCAAAGACGCCCTCACCGGCAACCTTGCTTGCCTTGCAGCCTACCTGATCTTCGGGTTCAATATCGTGTGCTGCAAGAATATAGCTAATGACGGCCATGTGCCTCCGATGTCGCTGTTCCTGATGCGGTCGGCCGGGGCGCTGGTGCTGTTCTGGGTGATGTCGCTGTGCTTGCCCGAGGCCAGGCGGGAGAGGGTGGAGAGAGGGGACCTCTGGAAGATAGCGGTGGCCTCGCTCCTGGGGCTGTTTCTGACGCAGTTTGCTTTTCTGAAGGCGATTACGATGACGACGGCGGTAGATGCTTCGGTGCTGGGACTGATGACGCCGGTTATGACAATGGTGGTGGCGGCGGTGGTGCTGAAGGACCGGATTACGTGGCAGGGGGTGCTGGGATTAGGGGTGAGTCTGGCCGGGGTGCTGTTCATCGTGCTGAACTCTGTCACCGGGGCTTCGGGGGCGGAGCACACGTCGTTCGGAGGGGTGCTGCTGATGTTTGTCAATGCTACGGCGTTTGCCTGCTATGTGGGTGTTTTCAAGCCCATTATACAGAAATACCATGTGGTGACGTTCATGAAATGGATGTTTCTCTTCTCGACGCTCTATGCGCTGCCGTTCAGCGGCGGGGTGCTGAGCATTGAGTACGGGGCCATTCCCTGGAATATTGTCCTGCAGATACTTTATGTGGTGGTAGGGGCGACGTTCGTGGCCTATTTCCTGATACCCGTGGGGCAGAAGCGGCTCAAGCCGGTGCTGGTGTGCATGTATTCCTATGTGCAGCCGGTGGTGGCGATGTGCATCAGCCTTGCGGTGGGTCTCGATACGATGACCTGGGCGAAGGGAGTGGCGACGGTCCTGGTCTTTGCGGGCGTGGGCATTGTCAATTTTTCCCCGCATGCGCACCATCATGCGAAGGCCCTCCATCACAGCATTTGACCGTGTATTATGGAAAACGAATGTGTTATCAGGCTTTACAGCAGCTACAGCGACAGAGGCTCGGTCAGCAGTACTCTCAAGAGGGAGGTGCCGGTTGACGCATCGGCGATTGTTCCCGGAAGGGCTTTGCCGGACTGGCCTTTCAGCGCGGAGCCGCCGGTGGTGGATTACTATGACGGCGAGTACATGGAACTTAGTTTCGAGGGCAAGCAGTTGAAGGTCAGGGTAGGAGGGGAAATGCCTGAGCTGTTCAGCGCTGAGGTTCCCGAGAATATCCACGTCCGTGAGTCGGTGGTCGGATACCTTTCGCTGGAGGCGGTGCGGCCCTGCGTGTCCCGGGATTTCCCGGAGATGTTCCGACATGGGTCCTTCAACGCTCTGGTACAGACATTCCTGTCGGACAAGGCGTTTGCGGATGACCCGACAGCAGTCAAGCGCTTTATGTGGACTTTTCTGGCAGGTGAGAACTTGTTTTTCCTCCATGACAGCACTTTGGCGAAACTGCGCCGGTCCGCGGATACGGGTAACAGGTATGCGCTTTACGGTCTGGGCCGCTACCATTATTACGTGCGTCCTGATGAGACGTCCGACAGTATCGCAGAGCGTTGTTTCAGAAAGGCTTATGAGCGAGGATACTCTGAGGGGGCTGCGGGCCTGGCCCTGATGTACCGTTGCGGGGACATAGGACTGGTGGACAGGCTGCGGGCGAAGACGTTGTTGGCCGAGGCGATGGAACAGAGGTGCGACCTGGCCGCATTTGCCTACATTAGGGACTTGATATTCGGAAGGTCAGGGTTGAAATCCGATCCTGCGAAAGCGATAGAACTCCTCAATGAGCTGATACTCGATCAAGAGGACAATCCGATGTGGAGGTATATGCGCGGATGGGCCGTTCAGGTAACAGGCAGTTTCCCGGATGCGAAGGATGACTATGAGGCGGCGGCCCATGGAGGGATTATCGCTGCATGGTCTGACCTGGCATGTGCTCTGTCGTTCAATGAAAAAGACGAACTGGCCGACCCGGAAGCATTTTCAGCGGCGCTGGCCGTAGGGGCGGAGCACCGGGACTGCTACTGCGTCTATCTGCAGGCATTGTGCCAGGTGGAGGATTTCGACAATATGCAACGTTACAGTCAGTTGTGCGCACGGGACAGGTACATCTCCCTGCTGGAGAAGGCCTACGGCATGGGGTCGAAGGAAGCTGCGGTGAGCCTTGGAAACACCTATCACTATGGTTTGTACAATACTGTCGAGGACTACGGCGAGGCCTATAAATGGTATGCCCGCGCCTCAATCCTCGGCAGCGGTGACGCATACGGGCAGCTGTACCTCATGTCGCTCAACGGGGATATCGAGGAAGAGGGGGATGCGCAGTATTTCAGGGACATCTGCGCTCTCAAGGGAGCCCGCTACGGTTCGGAGGCAATGCTCTCTGAGGCAGTTGAGGCATATAGGCAGGGCCGTCTGACCGCATTTGCCCCGGAGATAGAGCAATATTATCTGCCGCTGTCCGACGGGCAGGTGGCACAGGAAGAACCGGATGAGACGGATATACCGTATGAAGATGAATATCCCGATGATGACGGACGTTACGATGCTTATGTCTAACCGATTAACACTACACAGGCTATGAAAATATACCCTTCGCAGATTCGCCGGTCCGTAAGACTGCTCAAACGGATGCGCAGCAATTCCCGGAAAATGATGATGTGGGAAAATTATCCACTTGCAAATGAAGTCGTTTCGATGCTGGACGCGCTTCCGGAACGGAGCGCCCGGCACTCGCCCTACGACAAGATATTTCTCATGAAAATCCTTCTGGACAACATCTCTAAGAGCGACACTCCGCGCTTCGCGATCAGTGTCCTCGAGCGGCAGGCCGCACTTTTCAAGTCAGTGACGGAGGAGGATCTCAAAGAATATGACGATCCGATGACTGTTGGAGAGGTGGAGGCCGAGCTGAGAAAATGGCGGGAATACATCGACTTTGACGGGGTGACTGAGGAAGAGTGGTGCAGTAAATATCACCGGTATCTGCGTTTTGACCCTATTGAGCGCACTCCGCTGTGGGAGGAGATCTACTACGAGGTGGAGAAAGAGACGGACGAGGCCATAGGCAGGAATGTCCCAAGATGCATGGGCTTCTGCTTCATGTACTGGAGCTCTAAGGCCGATGTGCTCGCCCGCAGAGGCATCAGCTGGAGAAGCCCCCACGAGATGAATCCGCGCGTGATGTTCGACTGAATGTTGTCCCGCACAGAAATTTAAAAAATATCAAAATTTTAAATAGCTGTAAACTTCGACATCTTTTTTTAGGATTCAGATTTCAGCCGGATAATTCCTCACCTTCGCATTCAAATGAAATCGCGCGCAATCGCATAATTTTAGAAGCTATGAGTAGAGGACACTTTGATTATCAGCAATGGCGGATACGCAAGACCGCCGGAATCATCGAGCGTGACATTGCAAGGGCATTGAGGCCAAAGCCGGAGATGGTTCATGAGGACTACTGGATAATTAACAAAATGGATTATCCTCATTCGATTCACAGCGTCGCAAAGCACAGGAGATTTTCGAGCCGTGAGGAAGCGGAGGCTTACCTTTTGCGTCGTTTTAAGAATGTGGTTAAGGCAGAGCCGCAATACATCGGCGGACGTTTTTTCCAAGATGAGACTGAAACCGTATTTCAGTCTACTAAATCCTATATGAGAGGAGTTCCCAGAGGTGAGAGGGTTCCGGTGCTGTATGCTATCCACCATTGCGTCTTTGACCACTATCCGTACGATGCGGATGTGCTGGAACTCAACGACAGTACCATCAGGACGATGAAGGAGGCCTACAGGCAGATCCGTATTGCGGAAATATATGCCGGGCACGTGGAATGGGTGATGAGCGGCGATGACGGAGAGGACACTGTGAGGGAACGTCTGAAAGAAGATCTGGTCGCCTTCGAAAAAGAGTACGCTTCCAAAGACTGGACGGATTTCCATAATGATTTCGATGAGTACGATGAGTGGTTCGAGGAAGAAATATCCTGCAGGCACAGTCTGTGGATGTAAATCTCAGAAAAGAGGCAAGCAGATCGCATCCAAGCGTTTCCGCAGGCGTGTCAGGATACTGATGCGTCTGCGGAAATATGAGCGACTGCCCTATCGTTCTACAGAATTGACTTCGCCGTGGGACCTGGGCGGGGACGGCAAATGCTTTTACGGTTACCATCCGGATAAGGAATGGTATGCTAGGATTATGCGTAAATAAGAATATGGCAAAACAGCGGGCGTTGATCCTAAAGAGGATGTTTATGGAAAAGTGTATATTTTCAATGAAAAATTCCATGGAAAAGTGTAGTTGCGATGCTGTTCAGAAAAATTAAATCGTGAGTATCCAGTGCGAAGTATCTGCCAGTGAAGTTTATGAAAAACATGATGCCGGAAAAAATAGAAATTGTGATTTAGAGTAAAAGGGTTAAATTTGTGTGGTTAAATTGCAAGCAGGCCAACTATATTTATGCCGAACGAAATTCAATTCATATTATACAATCTTCCTGAAGAGGAGGGCAGGGTACAGGTTGTCATCAAGGATGAGACGATTTGGTGTACGCAAAAGGCGATGAGTCGGCTTTTCGGGGTAGATAAATCGGGTATCAGCCGCCATATTTCCAACATATTCAAAGACGGAGAATTGCAGCAGGATGCGACAGTTGCAAAAATTGCAACTGTCGTGAATAGAGGTATAAGGGGAGAAGTGGAAGAATCTGTAGATTTTTACAATCTTGACATGATTATCTCTGTCGGATATAGGGTTAATTCGATGCAGGCGACCCGTTTCCGTCAGTGGGCGACCAAGGTGCTCAACGAGTATATCCGCAAAGGATTTGCTCTTGATGATGACCGGCTGAAGCAGGGAACGGCAGTTTTCGGAAAAGATTATTTCCGCGAGTTGCTTGAGCGCATCCGCTCCATCAGGGCCAGCGAGCGCCGGATCTGGCAGCAGATTACCGACATCTATGCCGAATGCAGCATTGATTACGATAAAGATTCGCCGACGACGCAGGACTTTTATGCGATGATTCAGAACCGTTTTCACTATGCGATTACAGGGCAGACTGCCGCTGAGATAATATACAGCAAAGCTGATCATACGAAGGAGCACATGGGACTGACTACGTGGAAGAACGCTCCGGACGGCCGTATATTGAAATCAGACGTCTCAATCGCAAAGAACTATCTGGACGAGAGAGAAATCCGTCAGTTGGAACGCGCCGTCACCGGATACTTTGACTACATCGAAGACCTTATTGAGCGGGAGAACACTTTCAGTATGTCCCAGTTCTCGGCAAGCGTTAACGAGTTCCTTGCGTTCCGCCGTTATCAGATTCTACCCGACAAAGGACGCATATCGGCTGCTCAGGCCAAGGCAAAGGCCGAGCAGGAGTATGACATCTTTAACCGCACTCAGCTGATTGATTCGGACTTTGACAAACAGGTAAGAAAAATGCTGGAGCAAGAGAAAGCTTGACCAGGCAAATAAAATATTAAGCCTCAATATATCATATAATATAGAAGCAGATGCATTTTCATTTATTATATGATGCATTGAGGCTTAAGATTTGAATATTGATAGGCTTATGCTCATCACAGGACAAGGTATTTGCCCGGATCAAAACCATTCGTGATATGTTCATTTTGACAAACATACCCCAACTGATTGCAAACGACCTTTGTCCCGTTTATCTCTGCATCGATATTGGTGTGTGAATGCCCGTAAATCCATGCGTCAATACGGCTGTCAGCAATTAATTCGCCCAGCTCGGTGGCAAATGCACTGTTCAACACAGAACCTCTATGATGAGGGGCAACAACTTTCAATGTGGGAAGATGATGCGTTACCACTACGATGTGTTCGGCGGTGCTTTCTACCAGGCTTCTTTTGATGAAATCCAAACAGAAGATATGCATTTGATTAAACTCCTCTGTCCGGAGCAATTTGCCATTATACATTATCTGCCGAAAATCATTCATTCCCTTCCACACAAAATATTCATCGGGAGGAGAAATATGAGACCATAATGTACTCATGATAAAGTCGGTGTTATCTATCCGCACTACCTGGTTCTGATAATATCCGACATTGTTCCTGAACATACAGTTCCACTGCATTCCCTTATCCATCACATCGCAATAATTGTAGTATTCATGGTTTCCGGGAACAATGAGCACCTGACGGTAATTCGCAGAAGCCCATTTCCAGAAATTGCCCAATGGTGCAATCTTGTTTCTCAAATAGAATATATCCCCGGCAAGTACCAGAACATCGCCAGTTACCGGAAATTCAAAGTGTTTCAACCACCTGCTGTTATCGCTGAATTCCAAATGCAGGTCGCTCATGTATTGTATCTTCATATTACTGTCCTCCTTTCTCAATCTGTTTTGTCATTATCCTTTTGACTTGTTCAAATGAAACGGGTGTATAGTTGTTGTTGTCAACTCCGACATCATACTGTGTCGGATAGAGGTACTGAAGCCGGGCAGCGTCAATTCCGGTATTGTTCTTTTTTGTGTGTACATGTCCGAACAGCTGCCACACATCTTTATATCCGCCGTCAAAGCATAGAAAAGGATAATGGTTCAAATATATTTTCTGCTTGCCGATCGTTATGTGCATTTGCATTGCCACATGCTCAAATCTGTCAATGTACCCCTGGCGTATATTTTTCAAATCGTGGTTGCCCATAATCAGATATATCCTGCCGTTCAAACTGTTAAGTATTCTAGTCCATTCAACAGAGCCGCCAAGACAAAAATCTCCCAAATGAAAAACAATATCATCCTGGCCGACTGTATTATTCCAGTTGGATATGATAGTTTCATTCATCGTTTCCACATCCTTGAACGGCCTGTTGCAGAAGCGAATGATATTCCCATGGTAAAAATGGGTGTCAGATGTAAAGAACACCTTGCTGCCGTCAAACTTAAAGTTCATTTCTTTTCAATTTATGCGCATCACTGCGCGTTAATAACTTAATTAATTGTCAATCAGACGAAATAGCCTATAAACAAAACAGTTGGAAAGTTCGGTAAGGACTTTCCAACTATTCAGTTACTGGTTCGAAAAGTACAATAGTGTACTTTTATGTCCGTTGGAAAGTAATTACTATTATACGAGGTTCAATGCGTGAGATATGAACACTCAATACCACTTCAGAGCGTTTATTACTCTGAATGGAGGTTGTTGTTGATAATATGTTCATTCTGTTTCTAAGCATTGATAATGTTGGCTGTATTAAAATCGATGCAAAATTAGCAAATAAAATTTATAATCGGATTATTTTGTCATCTTGTATTTTATTGCGATATTTGCATTACGATAAATTGGCAACGAGATAGTAGTAATGACATGAAGCCCAATAACCCTTTCCTCATTTCTGGATATTACAGCCCGGAATTCTTTTGCGACAGAGAGCAGGAGACCAGAACTATTCTCGACGCGCTCCACAATGGACGCAATGTAACATTGATTGCTCCACGCCGAATGGGAAAGACCGGACTGATCCGTCATGCGTTTTACCGTCTGAAAGAGCAGCAGCCCGATATTGTCACCTTCTATTTGGATATCTACTCAACCCAGTCGTTGGGCGATTTTGTACGGTTGTTTGCCGCTGCGGTGTTGGGGAAGCTGGATTCCGCCCCGCAAAAGGATTTGAGCCGTATAAGCCAGTTTATCCGCAGCTGCCGTCCTGTGTTTACTTTTGACGAAATGACAGGTGTTCCCAAGGTGACGATCGATGTGGCTCCGGCTGAGGAGGAAAACACTTTGAAAGAGATATTCGAGTATCTTGGCTCATCTGAGAAACGGTGCTATGTTGCCATAGACGAATTCCAGCAGATCGCAGAATATCAGGAGAAAGGCGTCGAAGCACTGCTGCGTTCCCATATCCAGTTCCTGCCCAACGTGAACTTTATATTTGCCGGCAGCAGGCAGCATCTGATGCAGGAGATGTTCACCTCGTCTAAAAGGCCGTTCTATCAAAGTACGCAACCTCTCACAATCGGGCCGATACAGCGGGATGAATACGCAAGCTTCGCTATCGGACATTTTGCCATGCGCAATGTTAGACTGCCTCAGGATGTATTCGACTCGTTTTACGAAAAATACGAGGGACATACCTGGTATGTGCAGTGTCTCCTTAACCGCCTGTATGGGTACGACCGTGATGTGGATATGGAACTTGTCGCATACGCCACAGAGCAGATTTTATCCGAGTACAGCTACACTTATGCAGATCTCTTGAAAGCATACACTTCCGGTCAGGTGCGGCTGTTGAAAGCCATCGCCAAGGAAGGAAGCGTCAAGGAGGTTCTGGCCGGAGACTTTATCAGCACCTACAGACTTCGGGCAGCAAGCAGCGTGAGTGCAGCAATGAAGAAGTTGCTGGAAAACGAACTGGTTTATCAGACTGCCGACGGCTACATCATTTATGACCGCTTTATGGGGGAGTGGCTGCGGAGGCAGGTGTTTTAAAGGCAACTTACTTAAGTTTCGCAAGTGATTCGTGCAGTAGGTATACGAAGAAAATGGGGAACATGACAGATTGTTGGAGAATATTCGGTAATTTTGTTGAATTAAAGGTTTCTTTGCTATGGACAAACAGAGTATAATACAGTACAAAGAAGCATTTGATTCTATTGCTACCTATATTGAAAGTGACAATGGCCAGGAGCAGGTGGAGGTTTGGTTTGCCCGTGACTTGCAGAAGGTGCTTGGATATGCCAGATGGGAGAATTTCCTTACAGCAATCAATAGAGCGGTAGAATCTTGTAACAGTCAGAATATAAGTGTGGACGACCATTTTCGCGAGGTCACGAAAATGGTCAAACTTGGAAGTGGGTCCGAACGGGAAATCAAGGACTTTATGCTTACCCGATATGCGTGTTATCTGATTGCCCAAAATGGTGACCCGAAAAAGGAAGAGGTGGCGTTTGCGCAGAGCTATTTTGCCGTTCAGACCAGAAAGGCAGAGCTGATTGAGGAACGCATCAATTATGTTGCGCGTCTGGAGTCACGCGACAGACTGAGAGCTTCGGAGAAGCAGTTGTCACAGAACATCTATGAAAGAGGTGTAGATGACAAGGGGTTTGGCAGAATCCGCTCAAAAGGAGATGCCGTATTGCCGAAAAAGAAATAAATCACCCTTCCAGATGCGTTGGGGACATTTTCGTGAGGTCACGAAAATGATAGGAGGCTTATAGAAACCACGGCATTATGTAAACATCGCCATAAAGTTTTTTCCCGATATCGTAATGGCTTGCTGTTGCATTATGTAGAAACAGAATTGCCTTTGTCTGCATTAAAATTAGTAGCGATAGGACCTACTGCCGATAAAAATAGGCAAAAGATGTCCGTAGCAAAACTATTGAAAGAGAAGGTGAAAAACTTCGATGCCCTAACTTTTTATTCCTCATACATACCTTATCGCCCATAGTGATAATCAAGTCAATATAGTTTAGGATGAGAGGTCGAAGCCGTTGCCAATTATGTAGAGTTTGCTGCTCATCTGTTTGATAGGGTAATGTCTGTTAAACTATCGAGCGCATCAATGCCAAACAGGGGAGCAAGGTGTGCACGTAATTCATTAATGGTGTAATTGCATCCACGCATTTTGCTGAAAGACAGGTTTGACGAGCCCCACCGTCCACCAATGTTCCTTTTGGCATATCCCTCTACGCTTCTGCGCGGAAATTCAGCAAGGTAAGTGTCGAAATACGAGTCGAAAATTCTGAGATGGTTATGCACGTTTGATGATAGGTTCACCCAAGCATCACTGATGTCATTATGGTTAAAGCCAGGTTTCTCAATTACTTGAATCTCGTCAAGAAATCTGTTTGTTGCAATCCGTGTGAATGCGTTCTGAAGTTTTTCGATGGCTTCTGCGTCTGTTTTTGGAGCACTGTATCCGTATATAGTGACAATAGCAGCACGGGACAGGAAATCTTCGAAGATTTTCCACTGGTTGCTGATAAATGCGTCATTGTTATAATTCTTATGCCGAATTGGGTAGAGCAGTTTCGTTCTGGAGAATGGAGATTTACAGTCTGGACACGATAAACGGTAATGTCCGAATCTATCGCAATCTGCACAGTATCCAACTTTAACGTTGCCATGAAGGAAAATAATTGCTGGCAGGTCGTTGGTAATTTCCATTATCCTGATGTAGGCATCAACCAGCAAACCGTCCCAGTTGAATGAAGCTATGCAGTCCTTCTTTGTAAGTGAGGCAACAAGTAAATCATATTTGGTCAAGGAATCAGGAAGTTCAAGAGCTGCGAAGTAATTGAAAATAGCATTCTCGAGATCTATGCGTATGCTATCGCAGGATGGGCGCTCCGCAAGAGCCGTATAGATATCTTCAAGATTGTCGCTTTCTACGTTTAGGCCAGCTTCTTTTATGATGTCGGTAAAGCCTAAGGTGGCAAGAAAACCTGACATGACGGAACTGCGCCTCCCATTTTTATCTCCGTTGGGAATTGCATCGACTGTCGCACCAGCACCAAGAATTACAAGGTGCGGACGTGATGAAAAACTGCGTAAATCTATCTCTTCCATCTTGATATCATAAGCAGAATAAATATAACAAAATTCGTTCCAACTATCAATAAGTCAGGTTAAGTCAACATTAACCTTTAATCAACCTTGCTTATGATGCTTTCCAACAAAAAACATGGTTATTCGAATAGTATTTGTGTAGGAAAGTATATAATATACTAATTCAGTACTTCAGAAAAAACTCTTGCATTTCTACGTGTTATTAGTGTTATTAATTATTTTGCAGTGTTGCATCATACTATAAGTTTTCTACATAAGGCAACTAAATAGAATAAAATACTCGTTGAGCAAAACAAGACGGCAAAATGGCTGTCGGAGCAGATGGGCGAAGTGTGGATACGGAAACCTTTTATATGGCCATGGCAGTGAAGGAGGACAAGAACTGGGAAGTGCTCTGGATTACGGAAAGCGCTCTGAGGTGGGGCTAGATGCTGAATCAGCTGCGAGAGATAGGTGTCGGCAGGATAGGCCTATATGTGCATGCGGGCTCAGGGGACTGGAGGTTGTCATCAGCGAGGTCTTTCCCGGCACGAAGCTTCAGAGGTGTGCCCACCAGATGCGCAATGTCATCGGTGGTGTGCACAACGGTGACAAAGGGGATGTCGCAGAGGATCTGTGGCATGTCTTCCGCATCGGCAAGGGCTCGCTTGAGATGCGTCCGATGTTCCACTTCACGGAGAAACGCATCGAGGCCCATATCTGCATCTGCTTTGTCGCCTACAAGGTGTACAAGGAGCTTGAACGGGTCATCAGAGGACTTGACATGAAGATGAGCGTTGACAAGGTTCTTGAAATCGCCAAGACAATAACGACGCTCAGGATAAGGCTGCCAAACGGAATGGTCCATACTGAAACTCTATATACAACACCTCAGCAGGAAGCCATCAAGCCATTGTTGGAGGCCATTGAACAAGAACTCGGGTAGGGTGACGCATTGTCAAAGTCAGGAAGATATCTTCAGGAAGCTGCCGTGCAAATCGAATGCAGAGTGTCGCTCGCTTCAACTATGCTGAGGTGCAGCCGGCAGCGCCGGTTCTACCGGAACATGTTCCTTTGTGAAATCCATAAAGTTTACTTTTATTAGTTTTTGTACTAATTAGATTCACAAATCTGTAATCTTTTTTATTATCCTATTTCAGACGCACTTTTTGAAACAGTATCAAAATGGGACATCTGAATAAAAGTAATCCATCTAAAAATTGAGCTAAATCGCAATTCCTTTGAAGGATAGTATAAAATAAAAGACGATTTTCCGATTATTCTAATTAAATTTGAAGTCGAATAAATAAAATCATGATGGAACGCCCAAAAAACATTAACAGGTTAAAGGTTGTCTTGGCTGAAAAACAAAGGACAAATAAATGGCTTGCTGAGCAACTTGATAAGGATCCCGCAACAGTCTCAAAGTGGTGTACAAATACAGCGCAGCCAGGGCTTGAGACCTTGGTGGAAATTGCAAAAGTCCTTGATGTTGACATCAAAGATTTATTGTGGTCAATTAAATAAGTAATAAAGCCTTTGTAAAATTAATGAATGGTTAATATGGCAAAGAAAATAAATACTAAAAAAGAAGATGTTATAAACTTGGATGCAATTCTGTTCAAGTGTCGTGATATATTGAGACAAGCCAAGAATTCCGGATCATTCTTCGAGAAGCGTGATATGATGCTTACATTAGTGTTTCTACGCTTTATTGGAGAGAAATACGAAAATGGTATCGCTAATCTTCGTGCTCAACTCATAGAGCAAGGACTTGATCCTGAGGATGAGAATATCATGTCTGCTTTTTTTGAAGATGCTACCTTTACTGATGGCACATATAATCTTCCACTGGAAGCCAGATGGAGCACTATTATCAATACTCCTGCTCCTGGACTTAATGTTGCACTCGATACCGCATTACGTAGTATAGCCACTACCACGCCTAACCTCAAGGGCTGTTTCGTGGAAGGTACATTTACCCAACGTAATATGGGTGGCAATGATATGAAACGAATTGTAGATGAGGTGAATAAGATTTCTCATAAAGCCTTTGGAGAAGAAAAAGATCTGATAGGTCGAGTTTATGAGTATTTCTTGAAAGAGTTTGCCGTAAATGCTACAAAGGAAGAGGGAGAGTTTTATACTCCTCACGATATCGTGCAGTTGATAGCTACAATGATTGAACCATTTGACGGAACAATATATGACCCATGTTGCGGTTCGGGTGGTATGTTTATCCAGAGTGCAGAATTGGTAAGGTCTAAACAAGGTGACATCAGTAAGATCAATGTGTATGGTCAAGAGAAGGAGGCTGCAACCTATCGCCTTGCCAAGATGAACTTAGCACTGCGAGGTATTAGCCATAATTTAGGAGCAGAGAGTGATAGTACATTTACAAATGACCTGCATAAAGGCGTTTATTTTGATTATATCATGGCTAACCCTCCTTTTAATCTCAAAGGTTGGTATAATGATAATTTAAAGAATGATTCGCGCTGGGTTGGATATGCTACTCCACCGGAGAGCAATGCAAACTATGCATGGATTCTACATATATTAAGTCATTTGAATCATCAGAAAGGAATCGCAGGATTTCTTCTTGCCAATGGAGCATTGGGTGATAGCGACACACAGGCAATCCGTCAAAAACTGATTGAGAATGATAAAGTGGAAGCCATTATTGTATTGCCTCGTGAACTATTTATTACCACAGATATTAGCGTAACCCTTTGGATCCTGAACCAAAATAAAAAGGGCGGCATGTGGCATGGTCGCAAACAGCGTAACCGTTCAGGCGAGATTCTCTTTATGGATTTACGCCAATGGACAGAGAATCCGGTTAAGGGCGAGCAGAAAAAGAAAGTAGAACTCAAGGAAGACCAAATCAAACGAGCAGCAGAAACATATTTCAGGTGGCAGGCAGAGGGAACTGATGGTGTTAATTATGCCGTGCCGGAGTTGTATCGTTCCGTAGGACTGGAGGAACTCAAAAAGAACGATTACTCTCTTGTCCCAAGCCGATATATTGAGTTTGTGGATAGAGATTCTGATATCGACTACAACAAAGTCTTGACTGAAACTGCTTCTGCTGTTTCTGGCTTACTGAAACGTCAGAAACAGAATGATGAAACCTTGCGTAATGCACTAAAACAGCTGGGATATGAGTGCAAATAGAGTAAAATGGGTTCGTTTAGGAGAATATATTGAGCCTTGCGATGAAAGGAATAGCGAGGGAAAATATACGCTTGAAGATGTCCGAGGAATAAGTATCCAAAAGAATCTTATTCTTACAAAGGCAGATATGAAAGATGTTTCGTTGTCGCCTTACAAACTTTTAAAACCAAGAGAATTTTCATATGTTACTGTCACTTCTAGAAATGGTGGTAAAATTTCTTTGGCTATAAACGACACAAATGAAACATACATTGTATCAGCCTCTTACATAAACTATAAATGCAAGGATTATAACACTTTATTGCCAGAATACCTTTTCCTTTTGTTGAGTCGAGGAGAATTTGACAGATACTCTCGTTTCAATTCATGGGGAAGTGCAAGGGAAACATTTGATTGGAGTGAGATGTGTCGTATTGAAATTCCTCTTCCTTCTATTGAGGTTCAGAAGGAGTTGGTCGCTACCTACAATGGCTTAAAATCTATTGCAGATCAAAACGAAGCACTCATTGAGCCTCTTACTAAGGCTTGCGAAGCAATGGTTGTTGATTGCAAAAATAAATACCCCGAAGTAACCCTAGGTGAGTATATTGAGGAATGTGATGAAAGGAATAGTGGGGGGAAATATACGCTTAATGATGTCCGAGGAATAAGTATCCAAAAGAATCTTATTCTTACAAAGGCCGATATGAAAGATGTTTCGTTGTCGCCTTATAAACTTTTAAAACCAAGAGAATTTTCATATGTTACCGTCACTTCTAGAAATGGTGGTAAAATTTCTTTGGCCATAAACGACACAAATGAAACATACATTGTATCATCCTCTTACGTAAACTATAAATGCAAGGACTATAACACTTTATTGCCAGAATACCTTTTCCTTTTGTTGAGCCGAGGGGAATTTGACAGATACTCTCGTTTCAATTCATGGGGAAGTGCAAGAGAAACTTTTGATTGGAGTGAATTATGTCGAGTGAAAATACCACTCCCACCACTAGAAGTTCAACAATCTGTTGTAAGTCTATACACATGTCTTGAAGAGGCTAAAAAAATTGCCTCCGAAGCACGAGAACAACTTAAAACCATTTGCCCTGCACTGGTGCAAAAAGCAGCTAACTCATAATTTTTTTAACGCAGATATCTTATATGAATATGAAATTTACAGAAGAAACTTTAAGGTCTTGGACATATCCACCAAGTGATTCAGAAGAGGCTAAACTACAAAACGCAGAACGCCTAGTCAAAGAAACTATAGCCTCTGCTGCAACATTGCAGTATCGTCCGATAAAAGTATTTTGTCAAGGTTCGTATGCTAATGATACTAATATTCGTCTAGACAGCGATATTGATGTGAATATCAACTATACAGGTGCTTTTTACTATGATCTACCATATGGTATGACAAAGGAACAATTTGGATTGGGTGAACCAAGCACTTATTCATATGAACAATTTAAGAATGATGTTGAGAGTGCACTAGTCGCAAAATTTGGAAGACAGAATGTTAAAAGAAAAAATAAGTGTCTTACAGTTAAAGAGAATACATATAGAGCCGAGATAGATGTAGTGCCGACTTGGAAACACCGTTGGTACAGACAAGGAGGCACATATGCAGAGGGAGTTGTGTTATTTGCGGATAAAGATGGGGGAAAAGTAATAAACTATCCTTTACAGCATATCGAAAATGGCAAGAAGAAAAATGCCGATACATTAAGACGCTTTAAGGGATTAGTTCGCATCTTTAAAAAGATAAATGTAAAAATGGAAGAAGATGGATTCTATAATAATCCCAATATATCTTCTTTTTTACTGGAATGCTTAGTATGGAATTGTCCAAATACCGTTTTTATTAACCATGATACGTGGAGTCAGCGAGTTAAAGAAGCAATAATATTTTTATACAACAAAACAAAAAATGAAACAGATGCATGCAAAGATTGGGGAGAAGTTTCAGATTTACTGTATTTGTTTCATGGAGGAAGAAAATGGTCAAAGCAGGATGCAAATACGCACCTGTTGAAAATGTGGAACTATATGGAATATTAGTATGGTTAAGCATAATATAAAAAATTATATAACAACAATAATTTTAATAGCAATATTGACATTCCTGGCTTGTTGCATGCTCGAATTATCAATATGGGATTCAATTTCTTATAGCATTTCGATTACAAGTATTCTTGTTGTAGGATTTGTCAAATTTGCCTGGAAGTGGAAAATATTTAGAGGCTGGCTAGTCCCTTTCCCTGATTTGAATGGGTATTGGGATGGTATTATTAAATCTACATATAAAAATGCATGTTCAGAAATACCTATAAAGCTAAAAATAAAACAAACATTTTTACATATACAAATTAGATTTCAAAGCAAAGAAAGTAAAAGTAATAGCATCGTTGCTGCATTCAATATAGATGAAGATAGGGGAATTGTGCAACTTTGTTATTCTTACCAAAATGATCCAAAGGCTACTTTGCAGAAAAAAAGTCCAATACACTATGGAAGTGTAATTTTAGATATTAATGAAGATAATAATTCAATGAATGGACAGTATTGGACTACTAGAAATACTACAGGTGAAATGTATTTAGAGAAGCAAATAAAATTCGGGAATAATTGATATGAGATTTGTACAATGTCGAAAAGTAAATTAATAAATTATAACGGTCGCTTCTGCGAATCTGATTTTGAGAATGCATTTATTTCATTCTTGGAACAAGAGGGCTGGACATATATGTCTGGTGATAAGATTGTACGAGCCAATAAAAAGGAGGTTCTGATAGAGAAGGACTTAACGGACTTTTTGACAAGTAGCAATACAGAACTTGAAGTAGATGAAATTCAACAAATTGTTGATAATGTGCGCCTTGTTGGAGCAGAAACAGACTTTGCAACCCTCCATAAAGTTTATGGATGGATGGTTGAAGGTGTAAACTTTACATCTAAAAACGGTACAACACGAAACATACCTCTTATTGATTTTGATAAACCTAAGGGAAATCAACCAACTAAAAACATATTCCGAGTTGTCAATCAATTTTCAGTCGAGTATGTAAATAATGGTCGCACAAAGAATAGACGTCCAGATGTTATTTTATATCTAAATGGAATGCCGCTCTGTGTGATGGAACTGAAAAATCCAGCAGACGATAAAGCGACCATATTTGATGCTTGGGAACAGATAAATATTCGCTACTGGCGTGATATCCCACACTTGCTTCATTATTGTCCATTAGCATGTATAAGTGATGGCGTAAAAACACGTCTTGGAACAGTGCGTACTCCATACGAACATTTTTATGCTTGGCGTAGAGTGAACAATGATGATCAAGTATCTACATCCCCATTTGATGAGATGCTGACCATGGTGAAAGGTGTCTATTCTCCAGAAAGATTCCTCGAAATATTCCGAGACTACATTTATTTTCAGGACAAGGAATATGATGATAAGGAGAAAGAAATAGCATGCCGTTATCCTCAATTTTTTGCCACACGGCTGCTTCGTGAAAGTATCGTGAAATCTGTGAAGGAGAAAAGTGGAAAAGGAGGTACATATTTTGGAGCTACCGGATGTGGGAAGACCTACACAATGGCTTTTCTTGCACGTCAACTTTCTATGCGATGTGCATCGGAAATTGGTTCGCCAACCATCTTGATGATAGTAGATCGAGATGACTTGCAGAAACAGGGTAGTAAGTTATTTACCAAGAGTAAAGAGTTCCTCGGATTAGGTGAGGTGTCTGTGGTGCCTACACGCAAAAAACTGCGTGAAGAACTAGCTGCACGAGAAAGCGGGGGATTTTATATTTGCACGATACAGAAATTTTGTGACCGTGAAGATGACCCGGTGGGACTCATTAACAAACGCTCTAACATCATCTGCTTTAGCGATGAAGCACATCGTACCCAGTTGGAAAGTGCTAAACGTATCAAATTCAGGAAGCCGAATGAAGATGAAATAGAGTTAACAGCAAGTAATGATGAACAAATGAGAGCTGTGTTATCCAAACCATACGCAAAAGTGCTTCGTGAAGCTTTACCACATGCTACATTTGTAGGATTTACCGGTACTCCCATTGCAGAAACCTATCAAACGTTTGGTGATGAGATTGACAGATATACCATGGATCAAGCGGTTGCTGATGAGATAACAGTGCCAATCAAATACCACCCTCGGATTACAAAAGTTCTTTTAGATAAAGAAAAAATCCAGTTAGTAGAGGAATATTATAAACGCTGTGCTGAAGATGGTTCCACTAAAGAAGATGTAGAAGCCAGTAAGATAGCTATGAGTTCATTACAAGTGATTCTTGGTGAACCACAAAGATTGGAACGTTTAGCTGTGGATATACACGACCATTACATAAATGCATGTAATGGTGATCCAGACCGAGTGCAAAAAGCAATGGTGGTATGCTCTAAACGTGAAATTGCATACAAACTACTTACTGTTTTCCAAGAGAAATACCCGGAATGGTTTGAATTAAGGAAATCGCCCGAAGGTGTTGTGTGTACGGAAAAAGAGCTGAAAGAACTGCCGGAAATGCCTACTATGGCAATGGTCGCCAGTGTGGGTAAGAACGACCCTAAAGATATGTATGAATATTTAGGGGGAGTAACGAATGACAAACGTTCTGAAGACTTAGATGCTGCATTCAAACAAGAGAAGAGTAATTTCCGCATTGTGATTGTTGTGGATATGTGGATTACAGGTTTTGACGTAGAGTCCTTAACCTATCTATATAATGATAAACCATTACAAAAACACACGCTTATACAAACTATCAGCCGTGTAAACAGAAAATATCCACAAAAGGAATTCGGCCTTGTCATTGACTATATCGGCATACGCGACAATATGCGTGAAGCTATGAAAATATATGGCGGTGGTGGTAATACATTTGCACCGACTGATGACGATGTAGAACAGGCAACATTGATATTCAGGGAGCAGTTATCAATACTGAAAGATTTATTCAAGAAAGAGGATTTAACGCCATTCTTTAATCCAGATACAGATCCGGCACTGAGATATACACTATTGGCCAAAGCAGCAGAGGATGTTTTCAAGTCAAATGATCAGTTAAACTTAGCCTCTGATGATGGTAAGAAAGTAAAGAAAGTATCTTTTAAAACATACTTCTTGAAGGTGGTTAAGCGGATGCGTATAGCATACGACATATGCCAGCCATCAGGATATTTGAGTGAAGAAGAATCTGCTTTAGCGCAATGCTTTATGGCGATAGCTGGTTTTGTACGTAAAATGAGTGGAACGGATGTGCCTGATGCAGAAACCATGAATCGAAAGGTGGCTAAGATGGTGGAAGAGGCATTAAAATATACCAAGGTCGAAAGCGTTTTGGAAATAGGAGAAGAGGAGGATATATTTAGTCCGGAATACTTTGAAAAGCTATCTGATGTAAAGATGCCTGCTTCCAAATTGGAATTGCTGGTTAAAATGCTCAAGAAGCAGATAACAGAGTATGGTCGGACTAATGGAGCAGCTGCCAAACGGTTTATGGAAATGCTGGAAGAAACCATTAAACAATATCATGAACGTAGAAAACATTTAAGTGCAGAGGAAGCTGGTGAAGCTCAAGATGCAACATCAGAAGAAATCATAAAGAGTGCAACTGAACAAGCTTTACAGATTCTTCAAGAAATGCAAAAAGATAGGGAAAGCTTCCGAAAACTGAATCTTACTTTTGAAGAAAAGGCATTTTATGACATTTTAATCCTACTACGCGATCAATTTAATTTTGTATATGGTGAAGAGAAAGAGATAGATGGGATTAGGATTAATGAGAAGTGCAGAGATTTAGCACGTAAGATTAAAGAGATAATTGATCAGAAATCGAGTGTTGCCGATTGGTTGAACAATCAGAATGTTCGTAACCAATTGAAATTTGACATTAAAGTATGTTTGGTAAAGAATGGTTATCCGCCACAATATAGTCCGGAAGTATTTCGTCAGGTAATGGAACAAGTGGAGAACTTTAATGAGAATGACGTATATCATGAAACAAAGGATTCATCTGAGAATGAAGACGAAAATTCTAATCTTACTATTTCATCGCGAATCATTGATGAGGTATCTGATACACAACGTTTCGTAACACATTTGCCATTCTATCCGAGCATTAAAGCTGCTTGTCACGATTTATCTGAAATTGAGGTGCCGTACGAAGAAGCACAATGGATAGATGTATCTGCGGAAATGTCACACTTAGATGAATCAATGTTTGTGGTTCGTGCAATGGGTGATAGTATGCAACCAAAAATAAATAATGGAGATTACTGTGTTTTTGCACGCTATACAGGTGGTAGTCGCGAAGGTGAAATCGTACTGGTGGAAGGTTATAATATAAAGGACTATGATAGCGACAATATAGCTTGTACCATCAAAAAATATCATAGTGAGAAACGTGCTACGGAAGATGGTTGGGAGCACTCACTCATTGAATTAATTCCTCTAAATAAAGAATATAAAACAGTTATCCTTGACCCAGAAGAATCATTTAAGGTTTTAGGGGTGTTAAAGATGGTGATAAGAAAGTAAAATTTAAAATCAGTGTAAATAATAATATAACTATGGCAGTAGAGTCACACGATAAAAAACTCGATGACCTTTTAAAAATGGTCGAAGAAGGCAAGGCTCAATTACCAGATTTTCAGCGTAGCTGGGTTTGGGACGATACGAAAATCTGTAAACTCATAGAGAGCATCACCTCAGGTTTCCCGATGGGTGCAGCAATGTTCCTAGCGAATGGAGGTGATCATATACGTTTTAAATATCGTATGTTTGATGGAGTAGACCCGATATCTCAGGTTACTCCTGAATGGCTTGTGCTTGATGGACAACAGAGGTTGACCACTTTATATCAAGTTTTAAAAAGTAAAAAAGCGACTAATACTAGATTAGAGACAAATCGTGATACGACAATCAAACGTTATTACTATCTAGATATACGAAAATGTCTTGATCCTACCGCTGATAGATTAGATGCCATTATTTCTGTATCTGAGAAAAAACAACTAACTACAGATATAGGACGTACTGTAACACTAGACTTATCTACCAGAGAAAAAGAATTTGAGAATTTGATGTTCCCTCTTAATATTACTTTTTCTCATAATGATACAGAGGATTGGCATTATGATATGGAAGACTATTATCATGGTGATAAAGACTATAGAAATTTGTTTCGTGACTTCTCCCAGAAAATCCTTCGTCCTATATTAGATTATAATATGCCTGTAATTCAACTGGATAAAGAAACTCCCAAAGAAGCCGTTTGTCAGATTTTTGAGAACGTAAATACAGGTGGAGTTCCTTTGACCGTTTTCGAGTTGGTTACTGCCACTTTTGCAGCTGACGGACATGAATTAAGAAAAGATTGGGAGTCAATACGTAGTTTATTTTCTCAAAAAGTAAACGGTGAACTACTTAAAGAAATTACTGGTGCCAATTTATTAGCCGCGATGACTCTTTTGGTTTCATATTATAAAAGAGTTGCTTCTGGCGATGATGAGCGAGTGGCTGTAACCTGCAAGAAAAGAGATATCCTCAAACTAGAACTTCAGGATTATTTGAAACATCATGATGCTTTGGTTAAAGGTTTCTGCGATGCTGCTGATTTCTTGGTGCATCAAGGCATATTTCGTTCTAGAGATTTGCCATATTCCTCACAACTGATACCTTTGGCAGCTATTTTTGCATATGACAATGAAAATAAGAGATTGCTTCATCTTGGAAAAAACCAAAGTCTATTATCACGTTGGTATTGGTGTGGAGTAATGGGAGAATTATATGGAGGTGCCAATGAAGCGCGTTTTGCTACAGATATAGTGGGTGTTTTCCGTTGGATGGATGGTGGAGATATGCCAGAGACAGTATATAGATCAAACATTCAGCCGACTCGTTTATTAACTATGCAGACAAGAAATAGTGCAGCGTATAAAGGTATAATGGCACTAATTTTACAAGATTCTCCTCTTGATTTTATGACAGGTAATCGTATGGATATAGCATCGTATATTGATGAGGAGGCCGATATTCATCATATATTTCCGCAGGCCTATTGTGAGAAAAATAACCTCTCTCGCATAAAATGGAACTCAGTTATCAATAAAACGCCTATATATGCATCATCCAATCGTTCGATAGGTGGACATGCACCAAGTGTCTATATTGGAACTATGGCAAACAAAGGGTTAGTCCAAGCAAAGATTCAAGAAGCAATAGAATCTCACAAGGTAAATTATGCTTATTTATCCACAGATAATTTTGATGCTTATTTCATTGATCGTGCAAAACAATTACTTGATAGAATTGAACAAGCGACAGGTAAATCAATATCGGGAAGAGATAGCGAAGAAACGATGCGCGAGTTTGGAGTAAAATTGTTATAATCAGTTTATAATTAAATGATATTATGAAACTCAAATCATTTACAACAAAAAGTGGCCAAACAGTTTTTTTGGGAAAAATGACGGTATTTGTTGGCCCCAATAACTCCGGTAAATCACAAACATTAAGGGATATAAGAGAGAGAATGGTTGATGGACAAAAAAGTAAGCCTGTAATTATCGATAATTTTGATTTTGAAATTCCTACATCTGTAGAAGAGTGTCTTGAAGATATTGATGTAAGGGATAGTAATTATAATATTGCACATAAAACCATATCTGGCTTACAATATGATTTGTTATCGAAAGATTCTAGGGAATTATATATGCCAACTCTAGAGTCTGAATTGAAAAAAGATACCGCCTTAAACTTTATTTTAAACAATATAAGTAGATATTATGTCGCAAACCTAGACTCTTCCACCAGATTGAAATTAATATTAACAACTGCTTCATTTAATCCAACTTCAGATAATCCTTCAAATTTATTACAAGCATTATTTTTGGATAAAAAGAATGAAAGGATACTTATAGATGCATTTAATGCTGCATTTAATATGGATATAAAACTGGATTACAGTGAGCTAATTTCACTATGTTTGCGAGTCGCTAAGAAATTACCTCATTTGCCAGATGATCCTCAACAAGCTTACCTGATTACTCGTGATTTGTCTAAAATAGATTCTCAAGGTGATGGCTTTAAAAGTTTTGTTGGTATAGTATTAGGTTTGTTGTTCTCAAAAAAACGTATAATTTTATTGGATGAACCAGAAGCTTTTCTTCATCCTGCACAAGCTAGATTTTTGGGGAAATGGATTGTTGATAATTCTGATATTTTTGAAGGCCAGATCTTAATTTGTACGCATAATTCAAATTTTTTATCTGGTGTCTTATCAAGTGATAAAAAAGTAGATATTTATAGGTTAAATAGAACTGAGAATGTAACACATTATAATTTATTGCCACCTGATGCAACAGATAAATTATCCAAGAGTCCGATATTATCAAGCCAACGAGTGGTAGAAGGGATTTTCCATAAAGGTGTTGTAGTTTGTGAGGCTGATGCAGATAGGGCAGTTTATCAAAGTGTTGCTTCTATTGAATGTAATTCTAATCAAGAAATCTTATTTATCCACTCTCATAACAAACAAACTCATAAAGATGTTGCTAAGTTACTCTATGACGCAAAAATTCCAGTAGCTTTAATTGCCGATATTGATATTTTTAATGGGGAGGCTGACCTCAAAAACATCTTGGATGCATTAGGATGTAATCAAGACACAAGAGATTTACTTTTGGAGCAGAGAGGACGAATATCTAATACCGTAAATATGGATGATAATATAATTCTTCAAAATGTTATTGAAAAAATAAAAGAATTTATGCAACAGTTGGAAAATAATGAACATCAGCTATCTGGAGCGAAATCAGCATATAAGCGTATTGAGAAGGAATTTTCTTCATGGAAGGATATTAAAGAAAAAGGAATTATAGGCTTTCCAGCCGAAATCCAAGACGATGTAGCCAGTCTAATAAACAACTTAAAATTAAATGGTGTTTTTATTGTCCCTGTAGGAGAGCTAGAGGGATGGATTGATGTTGGTGTAAAACGAAAAAATAAATGGATAATACCAGCGCTAAATGAAATTCATGCTGGTAAATCTCCAGAAGGATTAAAAACGTTTATTAAAGAAGTATTAAATTATTTTGAATAAATGTTTTGGCGTTCTATCTTGGTTTGTAAGCATCCAACGAAAGACATCTTGCCCAACTGTCTTGCCCTGAAAAAAGTTGACTTATTACAAGCGAAGTAATGAAAAGGATACTGTTCCAAACAGTGTGTCTGCGATACTGTTCCAAACAGTGTGTCTGAGATAGGGGAATAAAAAAGTCTACAGATTTTTTAGATTTGTAAAAGCAAAAAACAAACAAAAACTAAAAAAAGAGTAGACTTTATGGACTTCACAAAGGAACAACTTTCCGAGCTAATATGCAAGCATACGGAGAAAGAAAACGGCTTACAGGACCTGATGGAGATAATGCTAGAGAGCCTGATGGTTTCAGAGCGCAGGGAGTATCTGCGCGAGGAGGGTCTTTCAGGGAACAAGTGCAACGGTTACCGTCCCGGCAGGACCTACGGTCACGGACGAACATTAACCTTCCGTATACCGCGTGACAGATACGGCAACTTCCATCCCCGCATATTGGCCATACTGCGAGATCAGGAGGAGGAGTGCGAGCGGCTTGCGGGCACATTATACACCAAGGGTCTGACGCAGGAGCAGGTCGGGGAAGTTTTCAACGACATCTACGGTGAGCACTACAGCAAGGCGAGCATATCGAGGATGCTTGAGTATCTGCGCAAGGATGTGACTGAATGGCTGGAGCGGTCGTTGGAGAGTTATTATCCGGTGGTGTTCATCGACTGCGTGCACATCAAGATCCACAGGAAGCGGAGCGTGGACACTGAGGCATTCTACGTAGTCCTGGCGGTGAGGGAGGACAAGACAAGGGAAGTGCTTGGAATCTTCAACAAGCCTACGGAGAGTGCCCTGGGCTGGGGCGAGATGCTGAACGACCTTTATGAGCGTGGTGTCGGGAAGATAGGCCTTGTCTGTGCGGACGGTCTCAAGGGCCTGGAGGATGTCATCAGCGAGGTGTTCCCCGGCACTAAGCTGCAAAGATGCACCACCCATCTGAAACGCAACATCATAAGCGATGTGCGCAACGGGGACAAGGGGGATGTCGCAGAGGATCTACGGCAGGTGTTCCGTACCGGGGACAGGAACTACACTGTCTATAGCGGAGTAAATGTACCGTCTGTAGCGTTTTGATTTGTACCATCCGTA